>Ga0070766_10000256_pt1 | contig 22201 bp, 23 predicted proteins | sample HubBroMetageWFT6_FD_69782 | JGI IMG/M metagenome (GOLD analysis project Ga0070766, IMG submission 69782) | Warmed and freeze-thawed soil microbial communities from the Hubbard Brook experimental Forest, New Hampshire - Hubbard Brook CCASE Soil... | ecosystem: Environmental > Terrestrial > Soil...
ACCACACAGGCTGAAGCGTGTGCCACCAAAACCTTTGCCGAAACGGCGGTAGTCTAATATATTGGGAATGAAACAGTTAGAGCATTCTGCATTCGGGGATAACGCCGAAACAGCTGCTCACCTTTTCGTGTGCTGGTGCGTCTAATTACTTTGTAGCGGTCCGAGCATTTCATGCGAGCACACTACGATGGCTGCAGAAGAAATGACCATGGCCTGGTCAGTTAACGCCTCGGGAGATCCCGCGGATAGCACCCCTGCCCTGGGGGTCGCCCGGCGCAGCCTGGCCCCGTCCGATGAACGCGCCTTAATTGAACGTGCGCAAGGCGGCGACCGCGAAGCGTTTGAGGAGCTGGTGCACTGCTACGACCGCGACGTGCTGCGAATTGCCCTGAATATCCTTCACAAGACGGAAGATGCACGCGACGTCTATCAGGAATCGTTCCTCAAGATATACAAAAATCTGCCGCGCTTCCGATTCGAGTGCAGCTTTTACACCTGGACGTACCGCATCGTTACCAACGTCTGCCTCGATCACCTGCGCCGCCGAAGCAGCAGGCCGGAAGACCAAGCGCCCGAACTTGCGTCTAACCGGAATGGTGAGACAACGCCAGGCGATTTCTTCGACCGGCAACAGGACCAAGGAGCGCTATCCGATCCCGAGCGCCGTATGAGGGGACTCGAAATCGGCCGCCGGATTTCCACCGCTCTCGATCAGCTGACGCCTCGCGAGCGCATGGTCTTTGAGATGAAGCATTACCAGGGTCTGAAACTGCGCGCCATCGGAGACGCCCTGGGCACGACGGAAGAAACGGTGAAGAATTCACTTTTTCGCGCGACGCGCAAACTGCGGGCGCAATTGGAAGGACTGCTGTGAGCGATACGCCACAAGGCACGCCTCAAAACGACCGGGGCATTCGCTGCGAAGAGATCGAGTCTCTGGCGATTCTCCACGCCTGCGATGAACTGGACGCCGGCACACGCGCGCAGCTCGATGCGCACCTCGCGCAATGTCCCGCTTGCGCCGCCGTGGTCTTGCGCGAAGGCCGCCTGCAACAGGCCGTCGCAGCGCTCGACCAGCCGGCCGATTCGCTGGACCGCTCCGGCCTGCTGCTCGCGCAATGCCGCAGCGAGCTGGCGGAATCGCTCGACGACCGTAAGACACGCGCGGATGGCTCGATGTGGCCCTCGATTTTTTCGCCCATGGCGTGGTGGGGCGCGCTGCGCCATACGCTCATCTATCATCCGGCGATGAGCATGACGATGCTGGTGGTGGCCGGATTCCTCGCGGGCGTCGCTGGACAAAGACTGCGCGTCGTTCCGCCGCAGGTGGTTCCACCTGGCCTGCCCACATTCTCCGCCCCTACGAGGCTGTCGGCTTCGGGTGCTGCGTCGAGCGCGTCCACTTCCTCCAATACATCCGCGCCGCCCCGGGTGACTGACGAGCAACTTCGCCGCGTGGACAGCGCCCACGTGGCCTGGGTGACGCCATCCGGCTCGCAAACTCCCACCGTGCAGGTTGAGCTGATGTCTCCCACGCCGATGAATATCGTCGGCGCGCCCGATGATGCGGACGTGCAGCGCGCGCTCACCTTTTTGCTGGAGAACGGCCAGCGGTTTGATCCCGACGTGCGCCTCGATTCGCTGGACGTGCTGCGCAGGAACGCCGCGGACCCGGACGTGCGCCACACGCTCTGCGCCGCAGCCCGACTCGACCCCAATCCCGGAGTGCGCCGGAAGGCGCTCGAAGCGCTGCGGGGATTCGAGCAGGACCCTGCGGTGCGCGACGCGCTTTTGGACGCGCTCGAAAGCGACGCCAGTTCCGGGGTGCGCGTTGACGCCATCCATCTTCTTCTGACCGCGCTGCAATCCGAGGCTGAATCCGGAGGATCGGGCGGGCAAGACCCGCAAACCGTGGCCGTGCTGCGCGATCGCCTGCACAACGACCCCAGCCCCATCGTTCGCCAGCAAAGCGCCGCGGCCCTGCGCCAGCTAGGCGAGCAGTAATCAACGAAATAAAAAATAAGTGACGACTTTCTTGGAAGAGAGCTAGCCGAGAAGTGAGCTTTAGCTTCTGTCTTCCACTCGATGCTTGGCGTGTCCACCGGCTAGAGCGCAATTGACAGCCTCCCCAAGAACGGCAAGAATGCAATCAAGGGCAGCACATGCGAAAGCCTCGTCCCAAACACGCATCCAAGAGGGAACTTCAACCCGAGTTGCGATCCCCCGCCGTCGCGGATGACCCAGTAGAGGAGGCTTCCCTGGAATCATTCCCCGCAAGTGATTCCCCCGCCTGGTACGCAGGTCATGAAAATCCCCCGTCTCGATTGCCTAAGAAGCCGGGCGGCGCATAATCTATTTACATTGATCCGCGCAAAATGCCAGAGCCCGCTGGAGTGCAGCAGGCAACCTCAGTTTACCGTTTAACCGCCGCGTGTCTTTTCAAGAAAGTTCTGAGATCAAATCAGTGGAGGAATTCAGATGAGCGGATTTCTTGTGAAGCGTCGCATCCGGGTTAGAACCATCACTTTTTGTCCGAACTTGCCGAGAGTCGCGGCAACTGAAATGTGTCGGCCTGCTTCCACGTGCCTTTCTCTGCGTCCAACTTGAACATATCGAAGACCAGACCTTTATCGTCAAAACTGACCTTGCAATAATGATAGGTGGGTCCGCTGTCGTGATACGCGTCGCTTGGATCGCGCTTCACCGGATAAGGCGTTGCGCCGCCACCGCCAGTCACAATATAAGTTATGCGCTCGTCCTCATACCTTTCGTAGTTATGATTGTGCCCCGAAAATACCAGCAACCTGGCTAACGGATGGGATTGGGAAAAGTCCTGCAAGATTAGTTTCAACTTCTTCTCGTTCTCTTCAACCCCGTGTGGAGCGACAAGGGCCCTGTTCCGCCCATTGCAAACGGCAACTCTGCTGATCCCCTGCGATGCGTGTGTTACGACGGGATGGTGCAAGACAATAAACAAAAAATCCAGATCTTCGGGAAAGCCCTTCAGTGTATTTCGCAGCCAGGTTCCTTGCGGCGAGTCCGCTCGATAATCGCCCTGACTATCCAGCATCAGAAAGACAGAATTCCCATAGCCTATCGAGTACCAGGCTTCTTTTTCGACTTGCGAATAACTCTTCAGTTCGGCAAAGTGTTTAAAGAAATCAGGCCGTCCAGCTCCTCCATCCACATCATGGTTCCCCAGGACCGGGAATAACTTGATTTTCGCGTCTCTGAGAGGTTTGGTTTGTTTTTCAAAGACATCCCAATCCTGACTGTTATGCCCGTGATATACCACGTCGCCTGTCAGGACCGCGAAATCAGGCGGCGGAACAATGCCTGCAATTTCCTGCACGATCGCTTGTCTTACAGAGGGGTCGCTCTTATCACATTGCGCCGGATCGGTGAATCTTATATCTCCCCAAACCACGAAGGTCCGCGTAACCGGTGACACGACGATCGCGGGTGGAGTTGCCGGCGGCCGGGATTGGGAATGAACGGAATGGCCTGCCAACATCGTGCCGGCGAGTAGAGCCGCGAGAAGCAGCAGGCATCGGGCCGTAGTCCAAGAAGGTATTTGCGGCGCTCCCCTTGATGACATTCTTACCTGTTCTCCGCGTAATTCGTCATGAGGCCGCAAGGATCGCACTGTTCGTGAACGGCCGCCGGCCCTGATTTTCATTGTGCCGGCTGCCTCTGATTTGTAAGTCGAAGCTTTTCAAATTCCGGCCTTGTGGCAAAGCGGTTTGGGAAATCTTTTTCATAGCTTTCCAGTCCGGGACAAATCAAGTGACGATGGGCGAAATTAAATCCGAAATCGATCATTTCGTTTTCTGCTTTCTCCGCGCTCCATCCCTGTTCGGCCATGCGATACGCTGCGACCATCATACCCGTCCGGTCATCCCCTACACGGCAGTGGACAAAAATCTTTTTCCGCGGATTTGTCCGGATCAGGGTGATAAAAGCCGCAAAAATTTTATCCCTCGGAGACGAACATTGCCAATGCATGGGAACGTATTGCATGCCAAGCCGCGTCACTTCCTCGCGTTCACTTTCCCTGTCTCCGCGCAAGTCCACCACGATCTGGATGCCCGACTTTGCCAGTGTCTCAAACCCCTGCTTTTTCGGCTGCCCTCCACGATAGAGTGTGGGAGTAACTTCGCCGAAATCAGGTATCAGCTTGTTGTCGATATGCCTTCTGGAGTAGGCGAGGTCAGATTCACTCCCGACGGATGCATCCTGGGCCGGCAACGATCGAGGAGCCGAGTCGTGGACGCGCCGCGCATTCGCGGAAAGAACGCAGGCGGCCGCCATGAAAAAAGCTACGTTGAGTGGGGCAGTGAATCGTCGCCTCATGGTCAGTACGAGTGCGGATTATAACAAACTGTCTGTAAGTGAGCGCATTTGTCTAGCCGGGCAGCAAGGCCGAACTCATTTCGCCCCGCCAAGGCTCTGCGGTCAAAAACCTGGTTCGAGCATCGCCTACTTGGGTGTATGTTATCGGCGGGGCGGGAAGTCAAAAATGGAAATTCTAATCTGCACCTTGCATTTCGGAAGCAAGAGGGCATTGCGCCGGTTTCGGCCAATTTCCCGAACCTAGGATAAGCAGCCTGAGAGGCGAAACAGAGGAGGAACCCCAATGAAAGTGGCTAGTCGAGCGATTCTTGTTGGAGTGATGATCTGCGCCGTGGTCGGCGCCATGACGTTGATAACCTTCTTCAGGACAGAAAAGGTGAGCGCGGCGCGGCAACAGGCGAAGGCGGGTCAGTTCAACGATCCTGAAAATCCCAGCGACGAAATGGTGGATGGCCCTTATCGAGTCGACCCGAACTGGCCCAAACCCCTGGCCACGTTGTTTCCCGAGGAGAAGGGCTGGACGTGGGGCGCGGTGCAGGGCGTGTTCGCGCAGAACCCGGAACGCATCTTTGTGGCCATGCGCGGCGAACTGCCCGATTTAACCAACGCCAAGAGAAAATATGTCGAGTATGAGACCGCTTCAGGCATCACCGCACACCTGGAGATCCCCGGGCGCGGGATGTACGGACGCAACGCGTCCGTGGGTCCCTACGCCAGCCCCGGCGAGGCTTCCGACGACTACATGGGTGTCGAAGGAAAGGACTACCGGTGGAAGCACATTATTACGGTCTACGACAGCGAGGGGAATGTGAAAGAGCCCTGGACGCAGTGGGATTCGCTGTTCAAGCCGGACAACCCGAATGTGTTGTCCCAGGGCCGCGTTCACAAGATTCTAATTAGTCCCTATGATCCGGAAAAGCGCGTGTGGGCCATCGACGACGGCCACGAGGTCATCCGCATATTCAGCAACGACGGGAAGAAACTGCTCCAGACGATCGGCACATTGAACACCACGACCGAGAGAAACGCAAAGATGACCGGCAATACCGCACGCCCGTCGTACATCCAGAAGACCGGTCCGCCCAGCGAAACCTTCGGCCGTCAGACCGACATCGCCTGGCTGCCCGACGGCACTTTCTTCGTCACCGACGGCTACGAGGAAACGCGCGTCGTGAAATTTGACAAGGACGGCAAGTTCCTGATGGCCTGGGGCGAGCGGGGCGATGCCGGCGGCAAGGAGAAACGGCCGGGCTACTTTAATACCGTGCACGGGATTGCGATCGACAACCAGCGCCGGCTGTACATCAATGACCGCAGCAACCGGCGTATTCAGATCTTCGACGAAAACGGCAAGTTCATCACACAGTGGTACCTGGGCGACGGGCCCACCGCGACGTATCACATCTACATGACTGCTGACCAGCACCTCTGGGCGTCCGACGGCCACGGCAACTTCAAGTTCTACAAATTCGACTTGAACGGGAAGCTACTGTATTCGTGGGGCACCATGACTCCCGAGGCGGGCGGTTTGTGGGGAACGCATCAGTTCGGCGTGGACCAGGACGGCAACCTGTACACGGCCGAAGTATGGGGCGGCCGCCCGCAGAAATTCGTCCCGCGGAAGGGCATCAACCCGGAGATGCTGATCGGCCAGCCGGTTCGCGCGGCCTGGACCAAGTAAAGAATCGGGGAACACTTTGCTGGGAATGGGATCTCATCGCTCCTTAATTTTGGAGTAACGCACGGCGCGCGCGAAATTAGGTGTATATTCGGTCGCAGCTTCAAGACCGAACAACACGTTTCCGCTCGATCAAGGAGATATCTTATGCGACGACTTTGCACGCCGGTTGTTTTTGCAGTAGGCATGGCGATGTTGGCGTCCCTGGGATTGGCCCAGCAGACTCCAACCGCGGGCCCCTATAAAGTGCTAAAGACCGTCAAAGTTGGCGGCGATGGCGGCTTTGATTATGTCAACGCGGATGTGGTTGGCCGCCGGTTGTACGTTCCGCGCAGCGGCCCCACGGCTCGAATCACGGTCTTCAATCTGGATACTCTGGAGCCGGCCGGCGAAATTCCGAGCGTCAGCGGACACGGAGCGGTGGTCGACCCCAAGACCAATCACGGCTTCGTCACCAGCAATCCCGTCGTGATGTTCGATTCAAAAACTCTTGCGGTCATCAAAACCATCACTGTTCAGGGCAATCCGGACGGCATTCTGTTCGACGCGTTCAATGAGCACGTGTACGATCTCAGCCACTCCGCGCCGAACGCCACGGTGATCGACGCGAAAGATGGTTCCATCGTTGGCACCATCGATCTGGGCGGAGCTCCGGAACAGGCCGTCACCGACGGCAAGGGGCACGTGTACATCGATGTCGAGGATAAGGGAAATGTCGCGGTGGTTGATGCCAAGACACTCGCCGTGACCGCTCATTACGATGTTTCCGGGAAAGCCGGGACGTGCGCCGGGCTGGCCATGGATATCAAGAACCGCGTTCTCTTTGTCTCCTGCCGCGCTCCGCATGTGATGGTGATTCTCAACGCCGACGACGGCAACATTATCACCACCCTGCCGCTCAGCGGAGTCACCGACGGCACCGTGTTCAACCCCGCCACGATGGAAGCATTCAGCTCGCACGCCGAAGGCACGCTGGACGTGATTAAAGAAAATAGCCCCACCAGCTTTGCAGTGGAACAAATCGTGACCACCATGCCGAGCGCCAAGACACTCACGCTCGACACCAAGACGAACCGCATCCTCCTGATCGCCGCAATGTTTGATCCGCCTCCGCCGGGGACGCCGCCGCCCTCAAACGGACGCGTTGCTCGCGGCCCCATGGTGTCGGGTTCGTTCTCCATCTTGATGGTATCGAAATAGACGGCCCATCTGAATGTTCATCTTGGCTAGTCGGGTGGATTACGCCGTTTGGCGTGCAGTGGTGAAGTGCGCTATCAGGCTGCGCACGCTTTTGGCGAGTTCCACAACCTCGCCTGTTCCTTGCAGTTCAAATTCGACTTGATATTTTCCCGAAACGGCGTGATCCACGGCCTCTTTGAGGATCAGCAGCGGCTTCACGACCTGGCGCGGCAGAACGAAACTCATCCAGACGCTCAGGATGATGGTCAAAGCCGAAACGATGCTCAAAACCCACTCCGCGCGATGCAGAAGATTCTGTGCGCTCAGGTGGTCGTCCTGAACACGCTGCCAGTTCTTCGCTTCCAGTGTAGACGTCAGGCTGAAAACGTCATGGCTTGACGTATCCAGGTCGCCGGCCACTTCCCGCAACTTCGGGTCGCTGGCCTGAAGAGTGGACATGATTTGAGCATCAAACGAGTCCACTTGCGCGCGAAGCTCATTGACGAGCTTGGCCCTGCTCTTGCCGCTATCCTGCCGCACTAGACCGTTCAAATCCGTTTCATAGTTCCGCACGACGGCTGCAACGCGGTCGCGCTGGGCCTCACCTGGCTGCGACAAGTACGAAACCGCATCCGCAAAGCGCTGCTGGTACAGGTTGACCGCGTTCAGGGCATTCTGAATCGTCGTCTGCTCCTTTGGCTGCAGGCTGCGAATCTGGGTCAGGATGCTGGTGACGGCCGTGAGCGAATCCCCGTTTTCCTTCACGTCTGCGTCGTCGTGCAGTAAGAAGAAATTACGCTCGGCGCGGCGCGCTTCGAGCATCTGGATCGAAGCCTGCTGCGCCAGAGTGGCCGCAGGCGCATCCACGCTCACGATGCGGTCGACAATCCAGCCCATCTCAAACAGATAGTAGACTCCTACCAGAATGACCGGTGCGAGTATCAGCCTCACAATGGCCAGGCTAAAAGCGACCCTCCGGCGCAGAGAGACGCCGGGCGCGAAAATCGAGAAAGTCCTTCGCATGATTGGTTGCATTTGCCCTCCCCGGTGGGCGCACCCCCATATTACCCGCAAATCCCGATTTCGACTTCTGGCATATCCACCTTATGCTTATCCCCGTCCTCGACACAACGAATTTGCTTCCAGCGCCGGCGCCAGCGCAAATCAGCGGAGTTCTATGCGGAAGGCCGGCCCGGGAATAGTTTCATAGCCGTCGACAGTTCGCCACAAATCAGCGATTTAAGCATCGTCTCTTAAATGCATCCAGCTACTCCCCGAATCCGGATATCCCGAGTATATTAGTGCAGAGCGCGACGGCGGAGATCAGCTTGAAGAGTGGAAGATAGGGAGAGTCGCGAGTACTTTGAGTGTTCAGACGACAATGCGAGGGCAACGCAAATGGAAACAAGGTTGAAAAATGACCGGTCTTTGGCGAGACCGGTGAGGGCAGCGGTTCTGTTTGCAATCGTGTGTGCGACGGGCGCCGCCTTGTGGCCGCAGTCGCCTGCCATCACGATCACATTGGTGGGGCAGTCGATGATCCGCTCGGATATCCGTGAGACCGTGCCGGCGGCGGTGCCGGTGATCCAGGGGCTGCTGAAGGGCGATGTGATGTTCACGAACCTGGAAGCCGCGATCGCCGAAAAAGGCGAGACGGTCCATGAGGGCAGGGGATTTCTCACTCCGCCGGAAGCGCTCGACGCGCTGACCACTTTCGGCTTTAACTTGTTGTCCCTGTCCGGCAACCATGCCTTCGATCTGAAAGTGACCGGCATTCAAAACACCATCCGCGAGGCGAACAGCCGGAAGATCGTTCACGCTGGAACTGGAAACACCGTTGCCGAAGCGGTAGCGCCGGGTTATCTGCGCACGCCCAAGGGCACGATCGCTCTGATCGCCAGCGCGTCTGGACTGATTACGCCGGGAGGAAGCGCCACGCCGGACCGGCCGGGCGTGAATGAACTTCGCGTCGAAGCCGGCGGCATAGAAAATGAGGCCACGCAAGATTTGCCCGGCGCGCCCGCGAACACACCGAATCCTGAGGATTCGCAACGCATCCTTCAAAGCATTCGTGAGGCCCGCCAGCGCGCAGACCTCGTGATCGTGTACCAGCACAACCACGTCTTCAGCAATCACTCGTTCACGACGGTTTTCACGGAAGGGTTGCAGGAGCGGCTGGCCCCGAATGAATGGCTTGTGAAGTGGACGCATGCGGAGGTGGATGCGGGCGCGGACATCATCGTGATGCACGGCGCGCCTCTGTTGCACGGCGTGGAGATTTATCACGGCCGGCCTATTTTCTACGATCTGGGCAACTTCATTTACAATTTGCCGCCGACGCTCACGTACATAGACGAACCGATGAATTGGGAGAGCGCGGTCGCCACCGTCCAATTTCAGGGGAAGAATCTGAAATCGGTTTCGTTGCGGCCGATCGCCTTGAACAACGTGGGCGAGGGCCAGCCCGATATTCACAACCAGTACACCAACAATCAGTTCCTTGAAACTCGCGGCTTGCCCTCGCCGGTAACGGGCGCTCGAGCGGGCTACATCCTCCAGCGTCTGGCCGACATGTCAAAGCCTTTTGGCACGACGGTTGAATTGAAGGGCGATACGGCGGAAATTGTGCTGAAAGCTGGAAATTAACGGCAAATTCTTTGCGTCGCGACACTCCGACTGGCCAGGGAAGCCGAGCTGCATTCCGATATGAGGATGAATCGGGGCTAGCTTACAGTCGAGTTCGTGACAGAAGTAACCCAACCCGGGCTTAAAAACGCACCGGTCTAGCGACGGCTACCTTTTCTTTTTACCTCGCTTGTCAATATCATTGGCCCGCTTGGCGGGTTCGCTGCCCGCTGTCTTTCCTGTTCCGCTGAGGGCGATTCCTGATCTCTGATGAGCTTCTTGTGAGGACTGGTAAGCCTTGGCTGAGTATTCCATCGCTCGTTTCGAAAACTCGTGTCCGGTCTGGTGATCTTCTTGGCCGTGGCGCGCTGCGGCGACACGGTGGGCGTGCGCGGCAAGGTCATGGAACTCGGCGGCTCTTTGGTGCCAGTCGTTTCGGCCTAGCCTGCCATGGTTCCCTCGGTTGCCACGGTTGCGCATGAGTTGCTCCTTTACGAAATCAAGCTGAATAGTACCACGCAGATATCTCTGCCCCCGCGTCCCTATTTCCGTAAGCAATTGGGTGGGCTCCGCTCAGACAGGGATGGGTTCGTCGCAGACAGCCGATAAAAACCGCTGATAGAAAAGACCCCAATCCTTGGGCCAGAGTGGCCAGCACCCTTGCCCGCGGCGCGGCAGCTCAGAACAGATTTCGCTCGATCACGAGGACTGGGAAGCAAGAAGAACTCTGGCCACAGGGAGAATGTTTCTTTTTGACTCCCCCTTCTTTTGAACGGAGTTATCGGTTGTGTCCGATGGTCCTGACCGAAGAAAACCACAATCCGGCGTAGGAATTCGCTGGTAATGGCGTGGAGGCAACTCAATCGCGGATTTACTTGCCGGCCTTCAACTCGGAATACACCATACCGACGAACCGGTCTGCGCTCGTGCCAGCGCCGGCCGGCAAAAGTCCGCCAGGAACTTTTGCGTCGTAGGGAGCCGTCACCTTCGCGGCCAGCACTTCCTCGCGGGTCATGCCTTGGGAAATCATCTGCTGCACTTTTGCCTCGACGGCGAGGATCATGTCGCGGTAGGGGATGAGGTCCGTCCGGTGGATGATTGTGCCGTGGCCCGGAATGAGTTTGGTGTCCGGGCCGGCCAGCTCCATGGTGGCGTCGAGCGCCTCCAGCGCGCCCTTGAGCGAGCCGCCGTTGTTGGTGTCAATGTAGGGATAACCGTAATTCCGGTAAAAATCTCCGATCATGATCGCGTTCGCATTTTCAAAGCGAATCATCGAATCGCCGCCGGTATGCGCCGCGCGAACTGGGATCAAGTCGACGATTTCGCCGTTCATATGCAGTTTCACCGGCGAGCCTAGCCCATAGGTTATGACGGGGAGCGAGGCCGGATCCCTGGCAGGCGCCGGATTGCCATTGGCCAGCGCCGGCGGATGCGCCAGTTCTTCGCGCAGCTCTTCACGGGCAAAAATCGCGACGCCCATCTTGGCGAAGTTGGCGTTGCCACCTGTATGGTCTATATGTACGTGGGTATTAACCAGGAAACGAATAGGCGCGGTGCTGATTTGTCTTATCGCCGCCAGGACTTTCTCCGTGAGCTGCGCGTATTGGGCATCGACCATGAAGATGCCGTCCGGGCCGGCCAGCACCCCGATCCTTCCGCCGGCTGCGTCTTGATGGCCTGGGTCGAGACCCGCCGAACCGGAAAGCATATAGAGGTTCGGTGCGATCTTCTCTGTCGTGATTTCAATTTTGCTGAAGTCCGTTCCCGGCCCCTGCGCCCAGGCGCTTGCGGCGAGGGCCAATGCAGCGAATGCAACCATGGGAAATTGCCCCGCCAATTTCATCGGCTCCGCTCCTTTTTTCCGTTCATGCGAAGAGGTTATTTCGGAGAATGCCATATGTTCAGGCTCCTGTTGGAGCGGCAAGATTTTCGAAGCTGCGCTCCTTGATGTGTTCATCGAGCCCCCATCGCTTGACCTGGTCGAAGACTTCCGCAAACTCTTCGCGCGAGATCGGCTTGTAAACGAAGCGTTCGCCACGCCCGAAACGGCTGAAGTCCCATGGACCGGCCTCAAACTCGGGTGGCACCGCGTACTTCCATAGAGCCAGATATTTCGGCAAATCGGCTTCAAGAGCCCGCTCCGCGCGGTCCAGGGCGCCGAGATAGCCGCGCACAACTTCCGGCGGGGATGTCTCGGGGACCCACCACAGGGTGTGGAACGTGTCCTCCATAATTTTCCGCAGGCCGAGCTGCTCGGCCATGGCGATTTGCGGCGGCAGCAGGCTGGCAGCCTCAACCTCGCCATCGAGAAGCGCCCTGAGCCTTGCGCCGAAGCCGCCCACATTGTTTGTCTTGATGTTTTCGAGCGGCAGATATTTCTCGAGCCTGTAGGGCACGTTGAAGTGGCTGCCGGCGCGCATTCCTACGGCGATGGGCACGTCCTTCAGGTCTTCCGGACGGTGAATTGGGGAATCGGGCTGCACGAAGATGGCCCAGGGCGATACGCCGTAGGCTTCCGCCACGAACCGGCCCATTCCTGCGCTGGCATTGCAGATACTGCCCCACACGCAGGCGCCTTGGATCACATCCTCGCCCTCGGCGTAGATCTTGTCCTGTGGACGCTCGAAATAGGACAAATCTTGCCAGCTGGACTGAGTGCCGCGGAAAGTTTTCCAGTCAAACTCCACGTGCAGGCCTTCCGCGGCGAAGTAGCCTTCGTGCGAGGCCACGAAGTCGTTCAGGCCCATACCCTTCGGGGCGACCTTCACGTTCTTGAGACTAGTCGTCATGGACAGTCCCCTCCTTGCCTCAGGCCGCGGTCCCCGCCTGACGAACTATTGCGCTCGAATATAGATCATAATCCTTAGCGGACTGAGGCCTCAATCATTCGGCACAGCGCCGCGCTTTGCCTCATGCTATTCCGCTGCCACGGAAATAACCGATTCTTCGTAGTTGCCCGAGCTCATTTTGCCTTCCGAGAAAATGGCGTGCTCCGCTATCCATTTGAACGATTCCTCGAACACTTCTTTCGTGTAAGGTTCAAAAACGAGCCGTTCGCCCGGACCCCAGCGGCGCGTGTCCATCATTTCGTGGAATCGCACGGGGAATTCCTTCTTGAAATAATGGGTGTACAAATCGGGCCGCAGATCGATATCGCGCTGCGCCATTCTGAGCGCGCGAAAATATTTCAGGATGTCCTCAAGGTCTGGATCACCGCTGATCAACGAGGCCATCATGAACGTCGTATCAATAATCTTCCGGAAGCCGAGCTGCTCCACGAAATAGTACAGTGCGATGAACAGGGATGCCGCCGCAACTTTGCGGTCGATCAGCAGCTCCATGCGGCAAGTTTGGGCGAGCGGCTCGCGCAACCTAAGTGCATCCTACCCTCGAAACTGCGATTTTGCCATACCAGCGGAGCCCATAAGAATATCGCGAAGTAGTCTCTGCTAGGTCCTCCAGAGAAATTGACCTACCGGAATGTAGCCCCCTCCATCCAGGAAATCGGTCGTTGGCGACAAAACTGCGGATTTGGGGCTTACAAGAGGATCGTTTACTGGTACTGGCGCACGGCTTCTTTGTTGCGGGAGTTGGCGAGGATGGGAAGCAGCAATGTCGTAATGAGCAGAGCGAAGAAGGTGCCGTCGTAGGCGGACATCACCAACGTAAACAACGGAAACAAGAGTGTGCCGAAAACAAAAAACCGCCAGGCATCCGGTTGGGTAAGCCCGCCTCCGCAAAAACTCGAACTGAAGGTCAGCATCGAGGGGCCGGCAATCCAGATTCCCAGAACTGCGAACACCGCCAGCGATAGGCGGCTCTCCTGTTTTAGCGAGGGCCGCAAAAATGCCCGAAAAAAAAGAAGGGTGGTCGCGGGCAAGAGAACCGAAAGACCTAAAACGACGAAACCTGAAAACCGGTACGCGATGATCCAGTGGACCACGACGTTGGGAGTCCAGAACACGAACGCTCCCAGCAGCGCGTACGTCAACGCTTTGGCAGCGCGCTCGAGTTGCGTTCTCATGGCCACTCTCATCCTTGCCGACGATTCCTCAACGGCCGGTTCGGTATCTCGCTTGGCTCGCAGTATCTCATGGTTCGCCATGCTTCTGCGTTTTCGCGCCAACGGCGCGAAGGATGCCAGCCCGGGGCAACGCCCCCGGAGCGGACGCGCGCGCCATCGACCGCCCTGAAGGGGCGGAAGGTCCCTGCGCCCTTTCAGGGCGCCCTGCATTCGATAGATACCAAACCCAGGGCGTTGCCCTGGGCTGGCATCCGGCCGCGCTTTCAGCGCCGCAAGATGCCTGAATGTCCAGTCAGACGGTTGACACGTTTGTGTAGCGCCCGCCTTCAGTGAAGGCGGGCGCTACAGGAACCAAGACCGAGTGCGCACACAGGCTCGTTAGCCCTTTGCGTCCTACTGAGATTCGATGGGTTGTAATTTACGAGATAGCTTCTTCCCTAGAAATAACGCGGGCGCGCCTCAAGCTCCTGGCCGTTCGGCAGGATCACTCTTTCAAAGCGCATGGTGGGGGAGCCGTCCTTGTTGCGATTGCCGACGATGGTGACTTGATCGCCCGGCTTGAGCGTGTCCTTCGTCCAGCCGTGATTTGACAGGCGGTTCGGGCCGGGACCTTCGGCCCACCATTTCTCGACGTTGCCGTGTTCGTCGGTGACGGTGAAGCTGATCGTCGAGTGAGGATTGACCCAGTCGAACTCCGTAATGGTGGCCTTGAACGTGGTGTCGTGGCCGCGGTCGTACATGGACATGGAGTGGTGGGCAAACGCGGCCCCGGAAATCATCAAGGAAGCGGCAAGCACAACGAGGAGCGAAACGATCCTGGCTTTCACCGTGGCACCTCTCGACATTCCAATCTTGAACGCGCATCGCGGGCATGGCGCCCGTACAAGTTAGACGCTCTTACAATCCGCGCCGTTGCAACAAACCCCGAGCCGGGGATGTGCCTCGCAATGGTACTACGCGTGTGACCATGCGTTTGTGTCAGCCCACGGCGCGAAAAGCACACTCCGCAAGCCGCCAGGCCAACTAGGGCGCGTGCGATAACGATAGACTCTTCGCCTATGGTGCCGGCGGTCACATGGATGCATGACGCCGATCACTGCATTTGCCTGAGAACCGCCGTATCTTGTGATTGCAAGATGGAGAGGCTCCACGGATACGGGCCAGGAGCGGTTAGAAAGGCCCGGAGGACTCCAGTCCTGAAAGCATCCGCATGACCATCCATTATCGGGAGCAGCGGTCGGAAGCACGGAGCCGTTAGGACAGCACCTCGACTTTCGACGCGCCGACCATCATGGTCGGACTGGCTCGGCAGAAGCCGCTGCTCCTTTTTTTATCTCCCGGGGAACTGAACTGCCTCTGATATCTGTCGTCAGGCTAGACGTCGATCCTCGTGGAAGCGGCGTCCCTGAGCCATTGTTCCATCTGGTCGTGCCCTACCAAGCCCGCCTGCTGCATCACCACGCGGCCACCGAGAAGCACGACAAAGTTGGGGATACCACGGACATCGAAACGCCCAGCCAACTGAGGGTATTTTTCCGTATCCACTTTTACCACCACCGCCTTGCCAGCCATGTCCGCGGCTGTGCGTAAGACTTCAGGGGCGGCAGCGCGGCATGGCCCGCACCACTCCGCCCAGAAATCCACGAGCACAGGAACGCGAACACCCTGAACGATTTCGTCGAATAACGCGTCGTCGGCCGCGAGAGGTTCGGCAAAGGGCGGCAAGTGAGATTTGCATTTTCCGCAATGACCGGTGCTGGCGAGATGTTTGGCAGGGACGCGGTTTTTTTGTCCACATTGGCTGCAGGCACGGATGACAGGCATATAAGACCTCGCTCGATCTTACCAACAGTTAGCCCGGCGCGTGCGTTCTATTAGTCCTGTGAATGCTACGTCAAGAATGTTACTTGACCTCTTTCTAGAGCTGAAGTTATATCCCCGAAGTTAACATCCGTATCTTCCAGGCCATCTGAAATTGAGGCGGCGTCCCCCGGCTCCAGCGAGTTGTTCAGGCTGCGGAACTTAAATTCGTTCAGGCCGGTGGACGATCATGAATCGAGCCACTCAGTTGTTGCTGTTGGCGTTGCTTTTTGCCATGCCATCGAGCGCACAGACCTTGCCAGACCGGGCGCAAACAAACGACTTGCCGGAGCACATCCAGCCTGCTCGAAATGTTTTTGCCAGGCCGTTTTTGGATGCGCGAGACGCCGTACTGTTCAAGGACAAGACGGAATCAACGCTTGCGTTCACGCAAGGAATCTTCCTGATTTCCGACGGGATCGTGACACATGCCAATGGGCGGCGCGGCAGCAACCCGGAACTCGATCCGGCGTCCAGATTTCTTTTGGGACCTTATCCGTCCTGGCATCGCATGGCGCCGCTCGGAGCCCTGCAAGAGGTGGTTGGAATCTATTTGGGAACCGAGATGAAGCGAAGCCGAAACCGGATTCTCCGCAAAGTCTGGTGGATTCCGCAGGCCGCGGGAATCGGAGGAAATCTATTTGGAACGGCGTATGGAATACTGACAAGGTGAGCTTCGAAGTAAGGATGAAAAGCCCGTAGTACTCAAACCTTTCTCCGCACTCTCCGCCTAGTTCGATTCAATGGATACGTTCTTGAGGGCGTGCGCGACGGCGTCTTTGACGACAACCTCATTGCGGCCGTGGTCGGTGATGCCGTCGTACAGCAACTGCGTCGGTTCGGGGTTTAATTCCTTGTTGTATTCTTCGGTGATTTCATGGGCCATCTGCTCGAGCATCCGGGTGGAATCGGCATCCGGATTCGCGCCCGTGATCTCGACCTGTTTGCCCATGTAGGCCACGGCAATTCGCCCGGCGACCTGGTCGGCGGTCTGGTAGTAAAATTCCGAGATCTGGCGATGGCCTTCTTCATGTTCCATCACGTGCTGGGTTGCGCCGGCCGGCGCCCAGATGGTGACGTTCAGCTGGAGTGTCACGTTGATCCGCGTGATAGTGATGGTCCCGTGCGTGGCGTCAGTTTGCCGGGTCTCCCCCCCCACTTTGGCGCTCGAGAGGAAATTGGAATCGCACTCCGCGTATTCCCCCGGGCTAAGGGGCGGCATTTCGGGCGGCGGGGCGGCCGGATCAAACGTGCGGTTCGTGAAAAGGACCGGCTGCTTGTTGATGGCCAGCCCGGTCGTTTCACCCTGCCCCTGGCGCGTCGAAACGTTCCGCCACCAGAGCCAGCCGAAAATAATCGCTCCCACCAACATGCAAATCACAATGGACCGGCGCAAGGGCAACACTCCCTCCGCTTCCATTCTCCGGACACCACTGCGCCGTAACCACGAGTTTGTGGCAATGCATGCCGCGAAAGGTACTGTCCTTTAGGCGCCCGGGCATATCCTGACAAATGGGTTATGGGCCCGTAGCCCAGCCGGATTCCATTCGAGGTTTGAACACGCTGCGGGGTTTATTCCCGTTCGATCACGACGTTCGAGGAGGGCACTTCGAGCCGCATCAGGCGGTGGCTGGCCTCCAGGTACACCATAATCTCCAGGTCCGGAGAGCTGACACGCAGGGCTTCATATTTCCGGTTTCCGGCTTCTTGCGGGCCGAGCGATTCCACCGAAATGCTTCCCGGAACCATGTCCTGCGGGATGAGGACGGGAAAAGTCTGCTTGCCGCCGGTCTTCCAGTCATAGAGCCGGGCCAGAACGCCGAACTGGTAGTAGAGATTGTTGTCGAGCACGGCGACGAGCGGCGAGGTGAAGGTAAAATCTTTCCGCAGCGGTGAGGCCGCGCCCAGGTCGGCCGAACATTTTGCCGTGCCGTTTACAAATTCAACCGTGCCCGTGGCTTTTTTTTGCGCTTCGGCGGACCAGTCGTAGCGGATGGGTGCGCCGTCGGGGGCGAGTTTGAGCTGGCCCGTGGCCTTGATGTCCCCGCCGCCCGGGGCGTGCGCGCTCATCGAGCTGCGCTCGGTCCAGGCGTCGCCGGAGGCGGAAATTTCAAATTCTTCGCTGCCTACTTGCTGGCCGTTGATCACGATACGAAACTTGCCTTTGTCCGGCGAGAAGACGGACGGACCGTTCGCGGGCTGCGCTGGGCTCGCCGGCATGGGGGGCTGGGACGGGCCGGCGAAAACCCGCAGGCTGAAGCCTGCGCCACCCAACGCGGCGGCCAGGGACAACGGCAAAGCTGCCGCGAACATTTGCCTCAGAAAGCGATTGTCACGTATCATGACAACGGAGCTCCGGGGAGGTTGCCGCCGGCGTGCGGTTGCGCGGACCGGCCAAAAATTCCCAGGGCCAGAATTTGCTCGACAACGCGCATGGGTTCTCCGCCGCTCTCGACGCGATAATCGGCCTGCCGGTAATACGGCAAACGCTCCTCGTAGAGTTTACGAAAACTTGCTTCGTCGCGGAAGAGCGGGCGGTCACCCATGAGTACACACCTTTGCAGGAGGTCTTCGGCCGAGCAATCCAGCCAGATGACCACGGCCCCGGCGCCGCGTTGCGCCGCGCCGACATCGCGGATGAGCGCGGCGTTGCGCGGCTGCGTGAACGTGCCGCCGCCGAGGGCCAGAACGAGCCGCGTATTCCGCGCCGCCGCCGATCCCAGAACGCGCGCCAGGCAGGCGTGTTCGATCTCGCGGAACACGCTCTCGCCCTTCTGCGCGAAGATTTGGGAAATGGAGAGGCCCGATTCGGCCTCGATTTCCGCGTCCAGGTCGACGAAGTGCCAGGCCAGCTGCGAGGCCAGCATGCGGCCGACTGTGCTCTTGCCCGAACCCATGAATCCGGTCAGGCAGACCACGCGATACTCCGGCACAGGCCCTGGCGAGGGCATGTTTGATGGGGATGAATCCTGCAAGCGATTCCGCGAGCGTTAGTCACGCTTCAGAATCTTGATTGTACCACTAAAGGAAGAGAGCTCGACTTTGGCGTGCCCGTCGTTCATCGTGCCAAACAGGCTGTGTCCCCACTTGGAGGCGGTATGAGGACTGCCGTGTGAATCGGGCTTGAAGGTAGCCTGGTTGATCACGTCGCCCTTGAGGGAGGACGCATTCACATCGAAGGAATCGCTGGAAGAAAAATGGACTTCAATCGTGCCGCTGAAATTCTTCATGATGTATATGCCGCGGCTCAGAAAGCTGCCGTCAAAGAAAATGTTTCCGGAAGAGGTTTGCACGCGCACGCTGTCCAGAGTTGGCTGAATCATTTGCACGTTGCCGCTGATGGAGTTGGCTTCCAGCTTGCCCGAGCAGCGGTTGCAGACGAGCGAGCCGTCAATGGTCTTGACCACCATGTAGCCGTTCACGTCGGAGAGCTGGAGATTGGCGCCGACGGTATCAAAGGTCATGTCCCCGTGGACGCTGTCGACGGTGACGTTCCCGGAGTCGGTTCGCACGCTGAGTTCGCTCTCGACGGGAACGGTGATTTCGAAATCGGTCTTGCTATCGTCTGCGGAGGTTCCATCCCCGTTAAACTGCGTGGCCACTTCGACCCGGTTTCCGGCCAGCTCGGTTTCCACCACCGTCCGTCCGCTGGCGCTGGTCCAGGCGACCAGCACTTCCGGCTTGGCCCATGCCTTCACCTGGATGCGCCCGTTCGAGTTTCGCACCGTGATCTTGGGTTTGCTCTGCACCGCAAAATGTTTTTCGATGCGGTCGGCTTGCGCGGGAGAAGCGGCGAGAATAAATCCCGCCATGACCGCGCCCAATGCGCTTACACGTATAGGGCTACTAGAAGATGCGTTCACTGCAGTCCTCCCGTCAAGCTGCGGTTCATCGCCGTGGCCAAAAGCTCCGCCTTCTGCTGATAGGCTCCGTACAAGTATTCCCGCGCCATCTGATTGTCAGGTTGTTCGCGTACGCTCTTTTCACATATTGCGATAAAGTTGTCAACAATTTGCAGGTTTCGCCGGATGGAATTGGTTACCGCAGTGTCCTGCCGCCGCAGTCCTGGAATCGAGTCGCTCCCCACGGTCAATACCTCTTCTTTGAAAACGCTGTCGGCCGAGGGCATGGGAGAAGTTTCCTGCGGAGGCGTCAATTGGGATTGCACGGCCGTCTGCGGCGGATTCGACAGGTAGCCGACCGCCGAACCTGCTGCCAGCAGCAGGCCTAAAAACGCGCCGGCAATGGCGGGGCGCTGAAAAACAGCCCACCAGCCGGGGCCCGCCTGGCTCGCGCTTTGCGGGCCCTGCTGCGGGCCGTGAATCAGCCGTTCCGCTTCGAGCTGGTTGCGCAACGAAATCCACACGCGCTCGGGAGGAGCGATGTCCTCCGTGCCGAGCTCCAAAGCCATTTCGTGGATGGCGCCGAAATCGGCCGAAAGGGCGCGGCAGGCTTCACAAGTTTCCAGGTGAGCGAGCGCCGCCTTCGGCAATGCGCCTTCGTCCTGTTGTTCCGACATCTGTTCAAATTGTTCGCACTGCATATTCATTTTCCTTCTTCTTTCTGCTCTTCGTTCCCTCGTTGTTTCAATTCTTGCTACTCGTCTAACTCCATTCCCTAACCCCAACTTCTAGCTTCTAACTTCCAGAACTCTTGGCCGCCTGGCGTTCCTGCCGCGCCATGTCCCGCAACGTTTCCTGCAAGAGTTCGCGCAATCGCATCCGGGCTTTGTGCAACTGCGATTTGGAATTTCCGATCGAGCAATCCATCAAATCGGCAATCTCGTTGTGCTCGAATCCCTGCACGTCGTGGAGCACGAACACCTGCCTGTAACCCGGCGGCAATTGTTCAATGGCTCGCTGCAAATGGACTCGGTCGATGGAACCGGTAAGCAACAGATCGGGAGCGCCAATCTCCCTCCGCGGCCCGCCCGACTCGTCCTCCGGATCGGTCGATTCCTCCAGCGAAGTTTCCGGCAGCGTTTTCTTGCGCAGCTTCATCAAGACCACATTCACTGCCAGTCGGTGCAGCCAGGTGGAAAAGGCCGACTCACCCCGGAACGTTCCAATCTTGCGAAATAGTTGCAGGAAAGCGTCCTGGGTCAGGTCCTCCGCTTCAGCCGTATTTCCGACCATGCGCAGACACAACGCGTAAACCCGCCTGCTGTGAAGCCGGTAGATACGCTCAAAGGCGCCAGCGTCGCCCTGTTGGGCGAGGCGTATGGCCTCAGCCTCAGTCATTTCGCTGGTTTCCGATCGTCTCGTGCGGGTCACCGTACCCGTTCGGGACGCATCCACAGTTTGGGATGCGACCCCTCCCCCTTGAGTTGCATGTGTCCTTTACAGGTAGTTCTGGTAGCGCAAGCGTTCACCCTGAGAGCTACGAAGGCCAGTCGGCGGGGGTTGGTGCTTGCAAGGACTAAGACCCACAGGCTGATGCCTATGCTACCGGGCACACTTCCGCGCGAAGTATACCAAAATCCCCACTTCAGGGTTCTATTCACTGTCGAAATAGTGGGTCTGTCCGTGATCCAATGCAAAACGAGAGGGAGCCAGGTTCACCAGCTTCTCCCGGAAGGGTTCGAGCTCTTCGGCGGGCAAAGCGCAGAAAAATGACTTCAGGATGATCGTCGTTTCTCCCATACACGTATTTAGATCATAAGCAAGGACTTCCAGAAGTTGCCAGGCTCGATCCGGGAACTCGGAAGCTCCCTCGGAAATACCGGCCAAGAGCGCCCGCGCTTCTTTTTGCAAATCTTCGATGATTTCGCCGAGGGATTGCAGCTTATGAAAGAAACGCGTCCTCTCGCGGAATACCACCTTGGCGAGCAAGCTGTTCATCACGGAAATCCGCTGGGCACTCGGCCCTCGAAAATTGGAAGGGGAGAGGGGCTGTACGTTCGGCAGGGTTCCAAAATGAGCGCCGTGGTCCTTGATGGTCTGAATCACGTGGTCAATGCGAATGGCCAGTCGATCGAACAGACCGGCAATTACCGTCGCCCTGTCCTTGGCGGATTCAAATTGACCCCCTCTGCAAAGGGAGAGTGCTTCGTCCAGGCTAATGCATAAGATGACGTCGGAAGATTCCAGTTCCTGGCGGGTGGCGTCAAACAACTGGTCCATCTCGTTGGGGATCCAAGCGAGCCAATCCTCGCGAACTGTGCGTGTACGCTGGCCTGCGCGTTTGGCGCGCGTTTCTCCCAAGGCCCACCCCTGATTGAGGTGGCTAGTATACCATACGGCGCAAAATCCGGGCTTCCATGGTATTGCCGGTTTGTTTCCAGATGAAACAAACGGCTGCCCGTTCTCCGCGGAGGACATAATCATGGTCAAACTGAATGACCAGCCACTTCCTTGCCACTGGCATAACCAGCCGTTATACTGCCCATCGCCTATCGATGGGAGAGTCCACTGTTACCTTTTGATCCAGTCGACCAGTTTCTTCAGCGCCAGAAAAAGCTTGCCGAGATCGAGGCGCGCGGG
>Ga0070766_10000257_pt1 | contig 22188 bp, 22 predicted proteins | sample HubBroMetageWFT6_FD_69782 | JGI IMG/M metagenome (GOLD analysis project Ga0070766, IMG submission 69782) | Warmed and freeze-thawed soil microbial communities from the Hubbard Brook experimental Forest, New Hampshire - Hubbard Brook CCASE Soil... | ecosystem: Environmental > Terrestrial > Soil...
AGGGAGAAATTCCCGGCGTGGTGAAGGCAAGTTGGTAAGGAAGGAAGAATGACCACTGATCCCATCGCTGATTTGTTGACTCGCATTCGAAACGCTTCGACCGCCAAGCACTCGCGCGTGGATATGCCGTCTTCGAAACTGAAAATAGAGTTTGCGCGCATTTTGAAAGAAGAAGGCTACCTGGCGAATTACAAAGTAGTGGAAGAGCAAAAAGGAAAGAAAACCCTGCGCTGCTTTTTGCGCTACACACCGGACCGACGCCCGGTGATCACGGACCTCAAGCGCGTCTCGAGGCCCGGATCAAGGCGCTACGTCGCGAAGACTGGAATTCGTCCCGTAGTTGGCGGAATGGGAATATCGATATTGTCCACACCCCGCGGTTTGATGACCGGCCAGTCAGCGCGCAAGGCGGGCGTTGGCGGCGAATTGATGTGCGAAGTTTGGTAGGAATTCTAGCCATTACAAGGATTTGAGAGAGCTATGTCGCGAATTGGAAACAAGATCATTCCGGTGCCCTCGGGCGTGAAGATACAGATCAAAGATGGCGCCGTGGACGTGCAAGGTCCGAAAGGCAAGATGCACGTAAACGTGCCCGGCGGGATCACCTTCGAGCAGAAGGACGGCACGCTCATTGCCAAGCGCCAATCGGAAGAACAGCGCGCATTGCACGGCCTCGCGCGCGCACTAGTTGCTAACGCGGTAACCGGAGTCACCACCGGCTTCAAGAAGGACCTGGATATCGTTGGTGTGGGATATCGCGCCGACGTGAAAGGCAAGAACGTGGTGCTAGCGCTGGGGTATTCGCATCCAATAGAGTTCCCGATCCCAGAAGGCATCGTCATCGCCATTGAAAAACAAACGCATATGTCCGTTTCGGGTGCGGATAAGAATCAGGTTGGCCAAGTAGCAGCAAATCTTCGCGCACTCCGGCCGCCCGACCCTTACAAGCAAAAAGGCATTCGCATCACTGGCGAGCGGTTGAAGAAGAAAGCGGGCAAGGCTGGCGCCAAGTCGGCGGCCTAGGCTGGAAGGAGAACAAACGTGGCAGCACCAGTTCGAAGATTATCGCGGGAAGCGCATCGCCGACGGATTCATGTGCGAACGCGACAGACGTTGGCCGGAACCTCAGAACGTCCGCGGCTTTGCGTGCATCGCTCGTCCAAACACATTCGCGCGCAGGTTGTGGACGATCAAACCGGTAAGACGCTCGCTTCGGCCAGCTCGCTCGATGGCGAAGTTAAGAAGTCGATTAAAGGCGGCGGAAACATCGCTGCCGCAAAAGTGGTCGGTAAGGCGATTGCGGAACGCGCACGAGGCAAGGGGATCGAAAAAGTTGTTTACGATCGCGGCGGTTATCAGTATCACGGCCGAGTGAAAGCGCTCGCCGAAGCGGCCCGGGAGGCGGGCCTGAAGTTCTAACAATTATGCCGAAACAAGAGCTCAAAGATACGTTATCTGTTCGCAGGCCGGTCGAAACCAACCAGGCGAACCTGAAGGACCAAGTCGTTTCGATTAATCGCTGCACGAAAGTCGTCAAGGGCGGCAAGAACCTTAGCTTCTCCGCGCTCGTAGTCGTGGGAGATCAGGGCGGCCACGCCGGCTTCGGCATGGGCAAGGCGCGCGAAGTTCCCATGGCCATCCGCAAAGCGATTGAAGCGGCGAAGAAGAACATGGTGAAGTTGAATTTGAAGGGTTCGACTATCCCACATCAGGTTCTCGGTAGCTACGGCTCTGGCCAAGTTCTCCTGAAGCCGGCACCCGAAGGAACAGGCGTCATCGCAGGCGGTCCCGTGCGCGCAGTGATGGAGGTTGCCGGGATCCAGAACGTGTTGACGAAATCTCTGGGCACTTCGAATCCTCACAACGTGATCAAGGCCACGTTTGATGCGCTTTTGCATTTAAAGGACGCTGCGAAAGTGGCCGAGGGCCGCGGAAGAGGAGCGGAAGAGCCGGTTTCGTAGGCGCCTTTTCCAAAGAATATGACACCGACAAAGAAAAAGATGGCGGGCAAGCCTGATAAACAGTCCGGAACTCTGAAAATAAAGTGGGTGGTAAGTTTTATCGGTTGCCCACGCGGCATGAGGCAAACCATTCGTGGCTTGGGATTCCGGCGCATGCAGCAGGTGGTGGAGCATCCCGACACGCCGTCGATACGCGGCATGATCGCGAAAGTTCATCACCTGGTCAGGATTGAGGAATAGTGATGGCTATTAAACCGACACTTTCGAATTTGAAACCGCCGCGTGGCTCGCGTCATCGCAAGGTGCGTGTGGGGCGGGGCATGGGATCGAAACTTGGCAAAACTTCTGGCGCGGGCAACAAGGGCCAACAGTCACGTCGCGGATATTCTCGCCGGCCGGGCTTTGAAGGCGGCCAGATGCCTTTGCATCGGCGCTTGCCGAAACGCGGTTTTTCGGCTCCGTTTCGAAAGACGTATGCAGTGGTCAACGTCGAGAGTTTGAATGTGTTCGAAGCGGGAGACACCGTCTCTCCGGAAATGTTGTTTGGCCGCGGGATCGTTCGTGTCGAGCGGGAAGCGTTGAAGATTTTGGGGAGCGGTGAATTGAAAGTAGCGCTAACCGTGCAGGCCCACGCATTCAGCAAGTCGGCGGAAGAGAAGATCGCAGCCGCCGGAGGAAAAGCCGAACTTTTGAAATGAGTCCGCTAAGAAAACTCGTCGAGGCTTTCCGAAATATTTTCAGTACGCCGGACTTGCGTAATCGAGTGCTGTTTACGCTGGCGTTGCTGGGAGTGTATCGGCTGGGCGCCTTCATTCCTACTCCCGGAATCAATACAGCCTTGCTGCAACAGCTTTTTGAACAGAGCAAAGGTTCGGTGCTGGGGATTTTTGACCTTTTTAGCGGCGGCAATCTTCGCAGACTGACGATTTTTGCGCTGGGCATCATGCCGTACATTACGGCTTCGATCATTCTTCAGTTGATGGTGGTGGTGTGGCCATATCTTGAAAGACTGCAAAAAGAAGGCGAACTTGGTCGGCGCAAGATCACTCAGTACACGCGCTATTTGACGATCATTTTGAGCGCTTTCCAGTCCTTCACAATTGCGGAAACTTTGACGCGCCAGAATCTCGCGGGTCAAGCGCTGGTGTATCACCCAGGACCACGCTTCATCTTGATGACGATGCTCACGCTGACCACTGGCTCCGCGTTCATCATGTGGCTCGGTGAACAGATTAGCGATCGCGGAATTGGCAACGGGATGTCGCTGATTATTTTCGCTGGCATCGTTGTCGGCTTGCCGCGCGCAGTCGGCGATTTGTGGGAGAAGGCGAAAACGCAACAGTGGGGTTCGTTCACACCGATCGCTCTTCTCGGCCTAATTGCGCTGATGTTAGCGGTCGTGGCCTTTATCGTATTTATGGAAGGGGGACAGCGGCGCATACCTGTGCAGTACGCCAAGCGTGTGATGGGCCGCAAAGTAATGGGAGGGCAGATGACGTATCTGCCTCTGCGGGTGAATTCGGGTGGCGTGATCCCGCCGATTTTTGCGAGTTCACTGCTGACGTTCCCGCAGACATTGGCGCTTTTCTTCCAGAAGAAGTCGCCATTCTTTGAAAAGTTTGCGAACCAAATCAAATGGGGCGAGCCGCTCTACACATTGATATACGTTACGCTGATCATCTTTTTCGCGTTTTTCTATGTGGGCATTATTTTTAATCCCACCGAGCTTGCGGACAACATGCGGAAATACGGCGGATTCATTCCCGGAATCCGGCCAGGACGAAATACGTCCGAATACATCAACCGCATACTGACCCGCTTAACGTTCGTGGGCGGAATCTATCTCGCTATTGTTTGCTTGCTCCCGGAGTGGATGATCTCGGGCATTCACTTGCAGCATTTGTGGTTGGTAGGCAATTGGTTTGATCAGCATATGTGGCGATTTGTGCTCGACGGATTGAATGTGCAGTTTTATTTCGGAGGCACTTCGCTGCTAATTGTAGTCGGTGTAGCCATGGACACAGTGCAGCAACTCGAGGCGCAGCTCGTCATGCGCAATTACGACGGGTTTGTTCGCAAGGGCCGAGTGCGGGGCCGTCGCAGTTAATGGTGGCTCATTGGCGGTGAGCATGGCGCTCAATCGGGCTATGATTTTCTTAGGCCCGCCAGGTGCCGGTAAAGGTACCCAAGCCAATCGCGCAGCAAAGCGATATGGAGTGCCCCATCTCTCGACCGGCGACATGTTGCGCGAAGCGGTCGCACAGGGCACCGAGCTTGGCCGCTCCGCGAAACCGCTTATGGAACGCGGTGAGCTGGTGCCAGACAACATCGTGATGGGGATGGTCGAAGAGAGATTAGCGCGGCCGGATTCGGCGCAAGGATTTATCTTCGACGGTTTTCCCCGGACCGTGCCGCAAGCGGAGCAACTGGACAAAATTCTTGCCCGCCGCGGATTTGGAAAGCCGCTGGTTGTTGAGTTTCATGTTAGCCCGGAGACGCTGTTACACCGGGTTTCCGGACGTTGGACCTGCAGCGTTGGAGGCGAAACGTACAATATTTATGAGCGTCCGCCGAAGGTTCCGGGCATTTGTGATGTCGACGGCGGAAAATTAATTCAGCGCTCGGACGACAGCCCGGACATCGTGCGAGAACGTTTGGCGGCGTATGATCGCAAAACGAAACCGCTCGCGGATTATTACCGGCAGCACGGCGTTCTTGAGACGGTGGATGGATCGAAGGGCGTTGAAGAAGTAAGTCGTGAACTGAACGAGATTTTTGCACGCGCGGCAGGGAGAGATGGTCATCTGTAAATCGCCGAAAGAGCTCGAAAAAATGTACCAGGCGGGGCAAATCGTCTGGGGAGCCCTGGAAAAGATGCGCACCATTGTTCGGCCGGGCGTATCGACGAAGGAACTCGACGAATTCGCTGAAGAATTTACCGAGAAGCACAAGGCGCGGCCGGCGTTTAAGGGATACCGGGGATACCCGGGCTCGCTGTGCACTTCGATTAATCAGGAAGTTGTGCACGGAATTCCTTCTGCCTCGCGGAAAGTTCGCGAAGGCGACATTTTGTCCATGGATTTCGGCGTCGAGTTGGACGGTTACTTTGCGGACGCAGCGCTGACTGTGCCGGTCGGGAAGGTGGCTCCGGAACGCCAGAAACTGCTTCGAGTGACGCGCGAATCGCTGGAGCAGGGGATTGACAAAATTCGGCCCGGCAATCGCCTTGGTGACGTATCGGCAGCGGTGCAGCAGTGGGTTGAGAAGAACGGTTTTTCGGTTGTGCGTGAATTCGTTGGTCACGGCATTGGAACAAAAATGCATGAGGACCCGCAGCTCCCGAATTACGGCTCGCCAGGGCAGGGGCCCAGGCTTCAAGAGGGAATGGTGCTTGCCATCGAACCGATGGTGAACACGGGTGGCCCGGGAGTAAGAATTTTGGATGATGATTGGACGGCGGTTACCACGGACGGCAGTGATTCGGCGCATTTCGAGCACACCGTTGCAGTCACGGCCCAGGGACCCTGGATTTTGACGCGGCCGCGAGAAGCCAGCGGACCATGCTGGTGAGCGGAAACCATATCTTATCGAGTTTGAACTAGGAGCACATGATTCGAAGGCCAGAGCCGGAAAAAAAGAAATCGAATGAAGGCAGCGGAAAAGAAGACGCCATTGAAGTGATGGCGACGGTGGTCGAACCTCTTCCCAATGCGATGTTTCGCGTGGAGTTGGAGAACAAGCATCAAGTGCTAGCCCACATTTCGGGAAAGATGCGCAAGAATTTCATACGCATTCTGCCCGGAGATCGCGTCGCAGTGGAGCTTTCGCCGTATGACCTGACGCGCGGCCGCATCGTGTATCGCTACAAATAGCAAGGCTGCGAGCGCAGGAAGGGACAGAATAGAAATGAAAGTAAGAGCCTCGGTAAAGAAAATTTGTATGAAGTGCAAGATCGTTCATCGGCGCGGCGTAGTGCGCGTGATTTGTGTTAACGCGAAACATCGCCAGCGCCAAGGCTAGGAACAGGGAGAAAATGGATGGCTCGCATCGCCGGTGTTGATTTACCGCCAAACAAAAGGCTGTGGGTTGGGCTGACCGCGATTTATGGCATTGGCCAGCAGCGCGCTCGTTCGCTTGCCGCTAAGGCGAATGTGGATCCGACGAAAAAGATCAAGGATCTGACGGAAGAAGAAGTGACTCATCTGCGTGCCGCCATTGAAGCGGAAGGCCGCGTGGAAGGCGACCTTCGCAAAGAAACTCAAATGAACATTCGCCGGCTGATTGAAATTCAATGCTACCGGGGCTTGCGTCATCGCCGAAATCTTCCGGTTCGCGGACAGCGCACGCATACCAACGCGCGCACGCGCAAAGGTCCGCGCAAGGGTGCGGTTGCAGCGAAGAAGAAAACAATGGCACGCAAGTAAGAAATGAACGCGTAGAGAAAACAGGAGAGACACGAGCGTGGCAAAAGAATCTCAAAGCGCAGCGGCTGCACCTGCAGGAGCAGCGGCGAAGAGCACCAAGCGCAAGAAAGAGTTTCGCAAGAAGAAGGAAAAGCGCGTCGTTCCTCACGGAGTCGTGTGCATTCAAGCGACCTTCAACAATACCATCATCACGCTCACCGATCCGGATGGCCGCGCAGTAAGTTGGTCTTCCGCTGGCTCCGTGGGTTTCAAAGGATCGCGTAAGGGTACGCCGTACGCGGCGCAGCAAGCCGCGATGACCGCCGCCGGAGTCGCGCGCGATCAATACGGAATGAAATCGGTGGAAGTTCGCGTGAAGGGTCCTGGCGCGGGACGCGAGTCTGCCGTACGCGCTCTGGCTTCCTCGGGCTTGCACATCAATGCGATCAAGGACGTGACACCGGTACCGCATAACGGCTGCCGTCCCCCCAAGCGTCGCCGCGTATAGCGCGTCACGAGATTTGAGAAGTAAGAAAAGGAGACAAGGCTTTGGCAAGACATCGTGAAGCAGTTTGCCGCTTATGCCGAAGGGAAGGGATGAAACTCTTCCTCAAAGGACTGCGGTGTTTTACAGAAAAATGCGCCATCGAGAAGCGCAATTTTGTTCCAGGGCAGCATGGCCAATCCCGCCGTCCGAAAATGGTGGGTTACGGAATTCAATTGCGCGAAAAGCAAAAGGTCAAGCGCACCTACGGATTACTCGAGCGCCAGTTTCGCAACTATTTCGAGAAGGCGGAGCGGACCAAAGGTCCAACCGGCTCGAATCTTATGGTCACACTCGAACGCCGGCTCGACAACGTCGTCTACCGAATGGGTCTTGCGGGCTCGCGCTCGCAGGCGCGCCAGCTCGTGCTGCATGGCCACATTCGCGTGAAGGGACGCAAAGTCAACATCCCGAGCTATCTGGTGCAAGTGGGCGAAGATATCGCGCTCAAGGAAAAGATGCACCAGAACGCCATGGTGCTTGAAGCGCGCAACCTGGCGAATAGTCAGGGCGTTGCTCCGTGGCTGGATATTGACCGGGAAAATTTCAAAGCGCGCGTCGTGGCGATGCCTCGCCGCGAAGACGTGCAGACACCGCCGATGAACGAACAGCTCATCGTCGAGTTGTATTCGAAGTAGCGCGTAGAAGATCGTCAACGTTGAATAGTTTGTGGGCTCGCCGCTGGCGAACCAGGAGGAATGTCGCATATGTGGAAGGGATTTCAGAAACCGAAGCGCTTGGCAGCAGAACCGGAAACACTCACCGACAAGTACGGGAAATTCTCCGCGCAGCCTTTCGAGCGCGGGTGGGGAACTACGGTTGGCAATTCGTTGCGGCGCGCGTTGTTAAGCTCGATTGAAGGTGCGGCCATTACCGCGGTCAGGATTGAAGGCGTGCTTCACGAATTTTCACCGATTCCCGGGGTCGTAGAAGACGCAACGGATATCATTCTCAACCTGAAGCAAGTGCCGCTGAAGTTGAACACCGACCAGCCGAAAACTATCACTCTGGTCGTCGATACACCCGGACCGGTAACCTCAGCAAAAATCGAAGAGGATGCCGACATCGCCGTGCTCGATAAAAATGTTTACATCGCGACTGTAAGCGAAGGTGGCAAGCTCGAATTGGAACTGCGCGTGAAGAATGGCCGCGGATATGTCGCCGCGGACCGGAACTTCGACGAGGATTTGCCCATCGGTTACATCCCCATCGACTCGGTTCACTCACCGGTGCGCAAGGTCAACTATGCAGTGGAAGCCGCGCGTTTGGGCCAGATGACTGACTACGAAAAGCTCACTCTCGAGGTGTGGACCAACGCCGCAATCACTCCGCAGGATGCTATCGGACTTGCCGCGAAGCTGATGAAGGATCATATGAGCATCTTCATCAATTTCGAGGAACAGCCCGATCTGCCGGAAGAAGTGGTCGAAAATTACAGCGACCCGCGCCTGGAATATCTCGACCGGTCGGTGGAAGAGCTGGAACTTTCGGTCCGTTCTTATAATTGTCTGAAGAATGCAAATATTCAAAACCTGCGCGAACTGGTGCAGAAGACGGAGTCCGAAATGTTGAAGACCAAGAATTTTGGACGCAAGTCGCTGAACGAGATCAAGGACATCCTGGTAAAGATGGGCTTGAGCCTCGGAATGAAATTCGACGAACACGGGCGAATCATCTGGCCGCCACTGCCAAGCCAGACTGCTCCTCCGCCGTCTGAAGAAGGGGAACACGGGGCGCTTTAGGCCGCGAATAAACCATGAGACACCTCGTTTCAGGGCACAAACTCGGAAAGCAGCCGGCGCATCGTAGAGCCGTGTTGCGCAATCTGGTGACGAACCTCATCGAGAAGGAGCGCATTCAAACCACGATTCTACGCGCGCGGGCGGCCCGTCCGCTGGCCGAACGCATGATTACGCTGGGCAAGCGCGACTCGCTCCACGCGCGCCGTCAGGCGGCTTCCTTCCTGACCACTCCGGGCGCCACGAAGAAACTCTTTTCCGACCTCGCTCCTCGTTTTGCGGACCGTCCAGGTGGCTATACGCGCATTGTTCGCGTCGGCTGGCGTATCGGCGATGGCGCTGAACTCGCAATTCTTGAGTTCATCGGCTCTGAGCTAAAGAAGAAAGAAAAGAAGCCGAGAAAAACAGTGGAAGAAGAAGTGCCTGAAGAAAAGGAAGCTAGCGCTAAGAAGTAATTTCAACGGAATCAAGTAAAAACGGCCCGCAGGCTAAACGCTACGCGGGCCGTTTTTTTTGTGGTGATTACGACGTCCTTTATTTGATTCCCATCCAACTGTTGTAAATCGCCTGCTGCTCTTGGGTAGGATGCTCCATCGGTTTCAACGTGTAAGTGGGATAAGGACTTGCCATTAAGGTGACGGGAACTTCTCTCACCATGCCCAAACGGATCACCGTTATGCGCAGCGTGTCGCCACGCTTGTGATCTGAGATGGTTTCGGAGAAGCCGTCTGCGTCCACGGTGCGTCCGTCAACTCCGATAACCACGTCGTCGCGGTCCAAACCTGCGTTGTCAGCGGCGCCGCCCGGAATCACATTGGTGATTTTTGCATGACCATCGTCACTCTTGCTCTGACTGATGCCTAGCCAGGGCCTTTCAGAATCGAGTTTCTTCTCGACCGCGATTCCGGCATAAGCAAAATATTCCTCATACGGAATCGGATCCTTGCCGCTGATGTATCTGCTGAAGACGCTACTCAGATCGGTACCTGCCACCTCTGACGCAGCTTTAACCGCATCATCGGGTTGGAATCCCGGTTTCGGAAGGGCATAGCGTGAATACATCAGGCGCATCCAGTCATCGAGCGACTTTCGATTATTCGTATTCTTGCGGATGGCGAAATCCAGGATGTGCCCCATGATTTGGCCGCCGTCGTAATAAGAATAATCTGTATTTTTTAAATTATTCACCTGCGTGACAACCTCGCCGTTGTACCAGGTATCCCAGCTTGTGTCTTCGATACTGCGCTCGCTCCTGCCGGGATTCTGCTCGAACTTTGTGATGGTATAGGCAATCTCATCCAGATATTGCTTTGGCGTAATAAGGCCGGCGCGTTCCAAGGCGAGAGATCCGTAATAACTCGTAAGCCCCTCTGAGATCCATAACGAAGGCGTATGTACCATTTGCGAATAATCAAACGGACCGAGCGGAAGCGGCCGCAATCGCTTCACATTCCAAGCGTGAAAAAATTCATGCGCGGTAACGAAGAGTTTCAAATTGTATTGCGAGCCGTAGCCCGGGGCGGGATCCTGCGAATCCCAATCTTTAGAAAAGTCGATTTGTGTCGAATTCAGATGTTCTAAGCCCCCGCCAGTATTCGGCCAAACATGAAAGAGAAACCAATAGTCCTTGAATGGCGCGACTTGCTCCGTGCCGGTAACCGAACTAAACATCGGCACGATCGTCGTCACGAATTTCCGCATATCCTCTGCGAATTTAGAAAATTCCTTTTGCCCCTCTACATCATGGACAATCACGTGGTAGGTGGACCCGAGAACCTGGAAATCCTTTTCCGCAAAATCTGAAATTTCCAGCGGCGCGTCCGCGAACCAATCGTAATTGGCAGCGCGAAACGTATGATCGGAAGTGCGCTCCATCCCGGTGGCTACTTTCCATCCTGGAGGCACGGCGATAGCGAGATCCACCGAGCGTTCTTTCCCACCCACCAGATACATCCAAACGGAGGGGCCACCGATGAACGCATGTCTCTCGTTGTATTGAGCCTGATTGTTACGCAGCGTATCGCCGAAAACCTGGTAGGAAATCGTGACCGCCTTCGCACCCGCAAGATCGACGCGCCAGGTTTGACTGTCCGTCTTGCGCCAAACCAATTCTTTGCCGTTCGCGCCAAGTGCGTGAAAGCCCTGGATATTCGCGGAATAGTTTTGCAAGTAATACGAGCCCGGCGCCCAATCGGGGATCGCGAAATCTACGGTCGGGCCTTCCAACTCGGCCGCGCGTACGGTTACGTCCATCAGATGCGTGTTCGGCCGTTCAAAACGCAGTTCGTAATGCAACGCATCGGCAGCCCAAACGGCGCTGCAATTCAGAATGGCAAATATCGAGAGAATCCATGATCTTTTCAGAATCCCTTGAGACATGCGTGTCCTTTCATGAACGTAAAATCAACGGGGAGGTATTGCGCTCGGCTCAGCCGGCGGCAAAGGATTGCCTCTCCGCTTCTTTCGGATATCCCCAAAAAGCACAGCGAGGGCAACAACGATCTGCGCGCCAATTCCACCCGCGGTATCGATCAGCACATCAGAAATTGCCGCCGTTCGGCCCGGAACAAACGATTGATGGAACTCATCTAGCGCCGCATAGCATGCCACAATCGCGATCGCCGCAAGGGCCCAGCTCAAATGAGCGCCGGGTTTCCCCGCGCGAATCGCTCGCAAAATTAGCAGGCTCAAGACGAAATATTCAGTGACGTGGCCCATCTTGCGTATGAAATGGTGAATGAGGAACAGGGTTTCCTGTGATGCATGCGGAAAAAACCATCTCAAGATTGGGACAATAATTCGGCTAGTATTATCTGAGGTAAATACACCGGTGGAAAATGTGGATATCACAATCGCCCATAAGAGCGCGGGCCACCAACGTTCAAGCCATCGCATGCTACAGGGCCGGCCCGACCATCGGAAAGTTGTTTGACGGATCTACTTCGGCTGGCTGGGACATTATTCCAGGCGGTAATTCGGGGCTTCCCGCGTGATAATTACGTCATGTACGTGGCTCTCACGCAGTCCGGCTTGCGAGATGCGGATGAACTGGCTGTCTTCCCGCAGCTCTTTCAAATTTGCCGTGCCGCAATAGCCCATCCCGCTGCGCAGGCCGCCAACCAGTTGCTCCACGAGGGCCGACAGAGGGCCTTTGTAGGGAACTTGGCCCTCGATGCCTTCCGGGACAGATTTTCCTCGCTCCGCACTTTCCTGCGCGTAACGATCGGCAGAGCCCGCTTCCATAGCACCGATTGATCCCATCCCGCGGTACGATTTGAATGTTCGGCCCTGATACAAAATCGTCTCGCCCGGAGATTCTTCTGTGCCCGCAAACAGTCCCCCAATCATCACGGACGACGCTCCCGCTGCCAGGGCTTTGCTGATGTCGCCTGAAAATTTAATGCCGCCATCGGCGATCAGTGGAACTCCCGTATCTTTTGCCCCGCGCGCGCATTCCAGAATGGCAGTGATTTGGGGCACGCCTGCCCCGGTAACCACGCGCGTGGTGCATATCGATCCCGGCCCAATTCCAACTTTCAAGCCATCCACGCCCAACGAAATCAGTTCGCGTGTGCCATCCGCTGTGGCCACATTTCCAGCGACCACTTGCATATTCGGCAGCTTGGATTTTACGGCGCGAATAGCGTCCATCACGCGAGTTGTATGCCCGTGGGCGGTATCAATGGCGAGCACATCCGCGCTTCCTCGTGCCAGTTCTTGCGCGCGCTCCAGGAAATCCCCGGTCGCGCCAATCGCTGCACCCACACGAAGCCGTCCATGCTCATCTTTCGTCGCATTCGGGAATTCAATCTTTTTCTGAATGTCTTTTACGGTAATCAGGCCTTTCAAATTGAAATCCGCGTCAACCACTAGAAGCTTTTCAATGCGGTGCCGCTGCAAGATTCTCTCGGCCTCTTCCAGCGTTGTGCCAACCGGAACCGTGACCAGATTATCTTTGGTCATAATTCCACTGACCGGCTGATCCAAATTTCGTTCGAAGCGCAAGTCTCGGTTGGTCAAAATTCCCAGCAGATGCGCGCCTCGCGTAACGGGCAGACCCGAAACTTTGTACTTGTTCATGATCTCCAGAGCCTGCCGCACGGAAAGCTCTGGCGCAATCGTCACAGGATCCACAATCATCCCGCTTTCGGAGCGTTTTACCTTGTCCACTTCTTCACCCTGGCGGTCAATGGACATGTTTCTGTGAATAAAACCGATTCCGCCCTGTCGCGAGATGGCAATGGCTAGACGCGAATCCGTTACCGTATCCATCGCCGCAGAGACGATGGGAATATTCAACGAAATAGTGCGCGTGAGGCAAGTGCGCGTGTCCGCCTGCGCGGGAAGCACTGACGACCTGCCGGGCAAGAGCAGCACGTCATCGAACGTCAGTCCCTCCGGGATAGCTCCTTCAATCATCTATGCTCCTGTGCTCGCTAAACCGGCCATAAACAACAAAACCCAGCAAGGTTCGCTGGGCTGCGGAGAGGATTGATTTGTGGCGAAAGACCTTCATTATGGAATCTGTGATTCTAGGCTTAACGGAGGGCGAAATCAAGACGCGCACTGTGGCGGGAGCACGTCATGAAAATTCACTCCGAAGTTTGATAAGGTTTGGCCGTGGTTTTCTTTCCTTGTCTGACAGTTTATAATGTCTGTCAGATAGGAGGTCTCATGACCATTTCCTTACAGGCACTGCAAGATCGACGCGATCAGCTGGCGGCCAGTTTGGCCGGCGTCGAGGACCTGCGTCCTGGCTTTCTGACCGCGCGTTTCCGTAAGTGTGGCAAGCCCAACTGCCACTGCGCCCAGAAGGACTCCCCCGGGCATGGTCCGTCTTATTCGCTGACTCATCGGGTTGGCGGAAAGACGGTCACGCAAGTCATTCCCCAAGGCCCCGCCGTCGAACGTGCCAAAGCGCAGATCGCCGAATACCGCCGTTTCCGGAACCTGGTACGGGAACTGATTGTCGTAAGTGAGCAGATCTGTTCCGCCCAGGTACGGGATTCGCAGGGCGCCCCTGCGAGCCGGGCTAAAAAAAAACCTCTTCGCCGATCTATTGGCCAGCGACGTCGTTCAGGAGATTGAGACGCTTCTCGGTCGTCAGGCGGTGGAAGAGCTGGATCTGGAAGCGCTGGAGCTCGCTGTGCGGCAACACGTCCTGCAACTGGCAGGAGCTGCCGTCGAGCAACGTCTCAATGCCGACACCCGCGATGAGCGAGGCTCACGAACTTGTTGTAGATGTGGGCAGCCCGCGCGATTTGCCGGGCGCCGGACCAAACAGGTCGAGAGTGTCCTCGGTCCGCTACGACTGGAGCGCGCCTACTATCACTGCGCCACCTGCGGCCACGGCTACTGTCCTCGCGATCAGCACCTGGGCATAGAAAATACCTCGCTCTCTCCTGCGCTCACGCGCATGACCGGGACCGTGGGCGCTTTGGTAAGTTTCCAAGAAGGAAGTGAACTGTTGACCGAACTGGCAGGCGTGGCCGTGGACGCCAAGCAGGTGGAGAGAACCGCAGAAGCTCTGGGAAAAGGAATCGCCGAAGATGAACGCGTGCACACGGAACCTCTCGATTCTATTTCTCTACCGCAGACCTTGTATCTCGGTATGGACGGAACAGGGATTTCTTTGCGCGCCGAGGAACTGCTGGGCCGCACCGGCAAGCAACCGGACGGATCGGCCAAGACCGGCGAGGTGAAACTTTGTACCATTTGGAGTGCGGAATCGCGGGATGAGGAAGGTATCCCGGTCCGCGATGAAGGGTCGGTCACTTATTCGGCCGCTCTAGAAAGTGCTTCGGCATTGGATACTGCCGCCGAAAGCTCTCCCTTCGCCCAGCGCGTTTGGCGGGAGGCCACGCGCCGCCGCTTCTGCCAAGCGCCACGCAGGGTGGTGCTCGGGGACGGGGCCGTTTGGATTTGGAACATCGCCGACGATCAGTTTCAGGATGCTACCCAGATCGTTGACCGCTTTCACGCCAAGCAGCACTTGAGCGATCTCGGAAAAGCTCTTTACGGTCCCACCGCCCCACGGGCTGCGCAATGGGCGGAACGCCGGAAGGAAGAACTCGACACCGGAAAATTCCGGGCGCTACTCACCGCGATCCGACGCCAGGTATCTCGTTCTGAGGAGGCCCGCCGCTGCCTCCATTATTTTCAGACCAACCGAGAACGCATGCGCTACCTGGAGTTCCACGCTCAAGGTTTGTGCACTTCCACTGGCGTTGTGGAGGCTGGGTGCAAGGTGGCCATCGGCACGCGGCTCAAACGCGCCGGAATGCACTGGACCGTACACGGCGCCAACGCCATCATCGCTCTTAGGTGCTCGAAACTCAGCGGTCGTTTTCAGGACTTCTGGGAACGCAGGACCGCTTGACTCATCACTTTCCAGACGTGCACCCTCTCAGGAAAATTATGTGGGCGGAAAATTTTATGTGAAGAACGCGAGTCGGGCCGCAGATTACTTGCAACATCGGGGGGAGCGGCGAAGAATGCTGCGGCATGTTGAAATCGTAATGTCAATTCTGGTACCGGTTAGAAATCTGCCGGTGGCCTGTTTTTGATGAAAGTACGACGATTTCTGTTTGTGAGTCAGTGCCGGTTAGAAGTGGTTTGGACCACCGTCGATTTATCGCTCGCTAAGTTTCAGAATGTCGCTTCCTCTTTAGCTTGGGCTCAACCTACATAACTGACCGATGTTAACACGTTGGTAAACAGGGGAGATTTTTACGGCCGGTGCGTCAATGGTCTTTAGAAATGTTCCCGTAAGTTGGATTCGATCCGAGCGGAGAACCTCTTTTTGGGCCCGGCCGGACGGAGGCCCTAAAGCCCCAAATCTTCTACATTTGTGGTAGTAGGTCAAAATCTCAAGCTACAGTATCGGTGCGGCTGTTGATACTGCCAGCTAATACCGTTAAACATTCATTTTCACATGTATGTATATGGAAAATCGTATACAAACAACATTATGTTTTTTGGGATTTCTGTAAAATGTTAATTTTAAATGCTTTATTTTAGGCAGGACATGGACTTCAACGTGCGATACGGTGACCAGCGCGGACTAACTTCGCATGGGGGCATCGGGTGTCAAATCGGGTTGCGCAAAATTTCTCAGATAAATCTCTAGGAGGCTGTATGAATTGGAAGCGTCTTCTCGTCGCGTTTTTCGCGGCATTGCTTCTGCTGCCGAGCATCGTTATGGCGCAGAGCGAGGTTACTGGCGGTATCAACGGGACAGTGACTGATCCGTCGGGCGCGGTGATCGCGGGAGCTGCAGTAACATTAACGAGCCCCGCCACCGGTACGACCCTCTCTACTGAAAGTGCCGCAACGGGTGCGTATTCGTTCGGGTTGGTTAAGCCGGGCACATATACGCTGACCTTTTCGAAATCGGGCTTTAAGCAAACCTCCGAGCCAGTGAACGTTGAGCTTGGCCAAACGTTGATGTTCAACGTGAAACTGGAGCTTGGCAGCGGTTCGATCACCGTGGAGGTGACCGGGCAAGGCGCCATGCTGCAGACGGAAAACGCCAACATTTCGACCAGCATCGAGACTGCTGCAATCGAAAATCTTCCCAATCCTGGCGGCGACCTGAGCAATATCGCGCAGACTGCGCCGGGCGTCACCATGAACACCTCCGGCAGCGGGTACGGAAACTTCAGCGCGTTCGGATTGCCGGGCACCGCCAACCTTTTCACCATCAACGGCAACGACTATAACGATCCTTTCCTGAACTTGAACAACTCGGGCGCCAGCAACCTGCTGCTGGGTTCAAACGAAATCCAGGAAGTTTCGGTGATCAGCAATGCCTACACCGGTCAGTATGGCCGGCAGGCGGGCGCACAGATTGACTACGCAACGAAGTCCGGCGGCAACGCGTTCCATGGCGATGCTGTGTATTACTACAACGCGGGTGGCATGAATGCCGGCGACTACTTTAACGGTTTTACACATGAAGTGAACAACCAGTGGGCAGCTTCACTAGGCGGACCGGTCATTAAGGATAAAGTGTTCTTCTTTGCAAACACAGAAGGACTCCGCTATTCGCTGGGGTCCGGAGGGAACATCACCTATCCCACGACCGCTTTTCAGAACTACGTTCTGGCAAATGTCGCGACATTGCCGACGTCGGCAACAGCGCTGCCTTTCTACGAAAACATATTCAGCTTGTACAATGCATCACCTCACTTCGCTGCCGCCAATGCTAATCCTGCTTCCGGGTGCGGAGGCCTTCCGGCTGTTGGAGGTCTCAATGGGCAAGGCATCACCCAAGGCGGTGTGACCGATGCTTGCACGGGATCCGTTTTCCAAACCAGTCCGAACGGAAACAAAGAGTGGCTGGTTTCCGGACGAGTGGACTGGGATATCAACGAGAACAATAAGATTTTCGGACGCACAAAGTTCGACCGTGGCACGCAACCGACATATACCGACCCAATCAACCCGGTTTTCAACATTCACAGCATTCAGCCACAGGATGAAGGGCAACTGAACTACACACACGTATTCAGCCCCAATGTGGTTAACAACGCCGTGGGATCGATCCTGTATTACTCGGCGATCTTCCAAAGCCCGAACCTGGGCGCGGCGACTGCGGCTTTCCCTGGACTGTTCTTTATTAACAACCTTGCCATCGCGCCCCTTGGTGAGGGTTCTGGGTTCGACCCGGCGTTTTCGCTCTTTCCCCAGGGCCGGAACGTAACGCAGTGGGGAGTCATCGACGACTTGTCGATCACCAAAGGAAATCACAGCTTCAAGATGGGAATCAACTTCCGCCGCGACGACGTGAGTGACTTCACCGCGAGTGAAGGCTTGATTCCGGCCATCGGGATAAACGCGTTTGATTTTTCTAATGACGTGCTTAACCCTCCGGGTCAGGGCGGCGATAACGTCGGTCAGCAGTTCGCAGTTAGTCCCAAGCAACCAATCGCCTTTTACAGTTTCGGTCTGTATTTCCAGGATGAGTATCGCGTTACTTCAAAGTTGAAGTTGACGCTAGCTCTTCGAGCGGACCGGAACTCGGGTGGTGCTTGCCAGCATGATTGTTCCTCGGCGCCGTTTCAAGATTTCAGCGCCATGAGCCATGACCCGAATCTGCCGTTCGACACAATCACAAATCCCGGATCGAAGAGCATCTTGCCGGCCGTCGAGAAGATTGTGTTTGAGCCTCGATTCGGACTGGCCTGGACGCCCTTTGGCGACAAGACGGTTATTCGCGCCGGTATCGGTCAGTTCTCCGATCTGTATCCCGGCACGATCTTAGACCGTTTTACCACCAACTTCCCGCAAGTTACGGCATTCAACTTCAACGCTTCAGGCAGCAATTTCGCCTTCACTGATCCGAACTCTGCCGCCAACGGCGTGGTGGCTTGCAACTCAGCTTTCCAATCTGTTTATCACACTGGCGGAACGCTAGCCGATTTCAACGCAACTCCGGGCTGCGCAGGTCAGGTCCCTGGCTTGAACAGCGTGGGCAAGTTGCTCAACCCGAAGTACACTGAATGGAATTTGGAAATTCAGCGCACCATTGGCAGGACGACTGTTGTATCCGTGAACTACGTTGGGAATCGCGGATATGACTTGCTGCTCATCAACCCTTGGCTAAACACATTTAACCCCGCTGGTTTCGGCAACCTTTCGACAACGCAAGCCGACATGCGGGTGGCGAACGTTAGTGAACTGACTAACAATGGCTATTCCAACTACAACGGAGTCACGTTCTCGCTTCAGCAGAACAACTGGCACGGGTTCATGGGCCGGATAAATTACTCCTATAGCCATGCCATGGACGATGCGTCGAACGGCGGGATCCTGCCTTACCAAATCACGTTCTCTCAAACGAGCCTGCTGTCTCAAATCAACCCCTTCTGCCTGCGCTGCTCGAACTACTCGAACTCAGACTATGACTTGCGGCAGAACCTAACCGGCAACTACCTCTATCAAATGCCGTTTCACAGCGAAAATCGCTTGATTGATACGGCGCTTGGTGGCTGGATTGTTTCGGGAACGTTATACTTCCACACTGGATTCCCGTTCAGCCTGGTAGATTCCAATGACTTCAATTCGGAGTTGGCGGGCAACAATGGCATTGGTGGAACGTTGTTGGCGCAGCCGATCGTGCCGGTTCAATCATCCTGCACCAGCCCCGGCGTGCAGTGCTACACGCAGACTGATTTCGCCGGCTCAGGCACTACGAATCCGCCACCGACCGGATTCGGAACCGTTCGACGGAACTCTTACCGCGGGCCGAATTACTTCAACACGGACTTCAGCCTTCGGAAGAACTTCCGCGTTACTGAGCGCATGAGTCTACAGCTCGGGGCGAATGCATACAACGTGCTGAATCATCCGAACTTCCAAAACCCGGTCAACTCCACGGGCAACGGAGGGTTGTTTGGTCAGATCTTCCAAACCACCGCCCCACCGACCACGCCGTACGGCGCGTTCGCTGGGTCATTGGCAAGTGCTCGTATTCTTCAGGTAATCGCCAAGTTCACGTTCTAACTTAAAGTCTGATGTTGGTGGAAAAGGGGCGGCCTGGAAAGGCCGCCTCTTTTTTTCGTTCATCCAACTATCGACCTCCGAGACATAAGCAACCTACTGGGATAAAGTCCTTGCTGGGATCTACCGTCCCACCGATAGGCCACACAAGTCGACGCAGACACTCGCCGCTGCATTCGAAGTTTCATGGCCCAGTACAGTTGGTAGAGCTGCAGATCATGAACCTAAGGGCTACAGCGGGCGCAGCTACGCTGCGCCCCTAGGACCGCGTTTCTGAAGTTCTTTTGTAGTTGCCTTGCGGCAAGGATTAGTAGCTGGGGTCAGCGGCAGTGGGGCAGGGAGTTCAGTGTGCTGGGCTTGCTGCTGAAGTTAGCGTGCCCTTAGCAATGCTTTCCTGCACCTGCTTTCGAATCTCTTTAGCCCGCGCCCCGGCAGGGCTGTCAGGATCCAGTTTGATATAAGCATCGAGGTCCTGGACCAGGGCTGGGTAGTCTTTTTGGCTTAAGTGAATGTTGGAAAGGAGACGATAGACAATGGCGGCGTTAGGAGCGAGAGAGCGGGCCTGCTCTGCGGATTTCTGCGCGTCCGCGACTTTATTCTCGGTGAATAAGATGCGGCCGAGTTGGTAATAGCCGAACCACGAGCTAGGACTCAACTGCAAGCCGTGCCGAGTCATGGATTCGCTTTGCGCCAGGTCCCCTTTATCGATTAAAAAAGACGCGAGCCCGATAACGGGTTCGCCATATTTATCGTTGCTTACTTCAATCGATTTTCGGAAGTTCTTCTCCGCATCTTCTCGCGTACCAAGAGTTAAATATGCCATTCCGATCTGGTAGTAGGCCTCATAGAAACCGGGCGCGATTGAGATAGCCTGTTGAAAATCTACTAGCGCTGCCTGTGGATTCTTATCGGTGTACAACTTTTTTCCGCCAGACGCTAATAGATCGCGGGCTTTTTGGGGCATGGACATTTCATGCGCAGAGATGTTGGCGGCGGGAACATTCGCTGCTGGGTCGCTCGGGTTGGGCTTCAGGTAGATAGAAATACCCCGATCCGAGGCAAAACTCAGCTCCACATGCATCGTATATGGCTGATGCCCCGGTGCATCGACGGTAAGGATGTAGTTGGAGCGCCGGATCTGACGGAAATCAAATTGACCAGAGTCATTGGTAATAGTCTGCTCGATCAAGTTACCGCCCGTATCACACAAGCGAACGTTCGCCTGGTCAACGGCGCGTTTTGATTTTTCGGAATAAACCGTACCGGTTAGACTGACGGGCTGACTATCGCTGCCCAGTTGAGCGAACACATCCCGAGGGATTGCGAGAATTGAGGTCAGTAATAATGCTGCGACGCAAAGCCGGATCATGGCCATCTCCAACCGGCCGAATTGGGAGGATTATACCACCACGGCCGGAGAAGAAAACAACTGAGTCTTGTGGATTTGGATCTGGGGTTTACGCCTGTCTCGAGACGGCCGATGCGTTTGCTAATGGACTGAATGAGAAGTCGCTAGCTTCTTCAGCGATTCTTCGAATGGAGCGCGAGCAACGCCGCGTTCAGTGATAATGGCTGTGATGAAGCGAGCGGGAGTTACGTCGAAGGCGGGATGCGCTGCGCGGACATCGGCTGAGATGCGCACGCCGGCGAGATGGGTGACTTCTTCTTCCGAGCGCTGTTCGATGGGAATTTGTTCGCCGGACGAGAGCGAATAATCGATGGTGGAAATTGGAGCCGCTACATAGAAGGGCACGTCGTTTTCCCGGGCGATGACGGCGATTCCGTAGGTGCCGATTTTGTTGGCGGTGTCGCCATTACGCGCGATGCGATCGGCGCCCACTACCACGGCTCCGACGCCGCCTGTCTTCAGGAAATGCCCCACCATGTTGTCGGTAATCAGGGTCAGGGGGATGCGATCCTGGTGAAGCTCCCAAGCTGTGAGGCGCGAACCCTGAAGATAAGGCCTGGTTTCCGGGACGATGACCTCGATGCGATAGCCGCCTTCGATAGCCATGCGTATAACGCCAAGGGCCGTACCGATTCCGGCGGTGGCGAGCGCGCCAGCATTGCACTGCGTCATCACGCGACCGGTTTTAGGGAGCAGTTCGGCTCCGAAGCGTCCGATCTTTTTGTCACCTTGGCGGCGTTCTTCGTGGACTTTCAAAGCCTCGTCCACCAGGGCTAGGCGGACTTGATCCAGCGCGGCCGAGCCATTTTTCGCGGCGTGCAGCGCGAGTTCCTGGAAGCGTAGCTTAAAACGCTCGATGGCCCAGAATAAATCGACGGCGGTGGGGCGCGTTCGCGCGAAGGTGTCACAAATGATCGGAAATTCCGCGCGCAATTCGTCGAGAGATTCGGCTTTTGATCTTTGAACGGCGAGGGCGATACCCATAGCGGCGGCGACGCCAATCGCAGGGGCTCCGCGAATGACCATGTCTTTGATGGCCTTGGCGAGATCGCGATAGTCGGTGTAGGTAAGATGGATTACCTCGCTGGGTAGCCTGCGTTGATCGAGAAGGACGACACCGTCTGCGGTCCAGCGGATTGGCTCAACCGTGTGCAATTGTATTCTCCAAGAAAATTGTTTCAAAACGTCTGCTGCCCGCCGGCTGCTGATTAGAACGCGCCGGGAAGGTGACGCAGACCGTGCGTTGCTACGAGCAGGCCGATGACCTGAACAGAATTATAGCTTGTATGGATTACGAAGCTAGCCACCACCGTCCGCGATAGCGCGCGAGCAAAAGTGAGCACAACTCCAACGAACACTAGCAAAGCGATTTGACTCCATCCGCCCCACAACTGCGAGGCGTGCAACAAACCGAAAAGGGTTCCAGTAGCAAGAATTCCCCAGAGTTTTCCGAACGAGCGGGCCACGACGGGATAAATGTAACCGCGAAAAATCGTTTCTTCCACTATAGGCGCCAGCAGTACCGCGACAGACATGAACAACACCGTGGCGTAGCGATCCTGGAAAAGAGTTTCGATGGGCAGGTTCTTCTGGGGAGGAAATAAGGAAGAACCCAGCGAAACGATAATTG
>Ga0070766_10000260_pt1 | contig 22150 bp, 20 predicted proteins | sample HubBroMetageWFT6_FD_69782 | JGI IMG/M metagenome (GOLD analysis project Ga0070766, IMG submission 69782) | Warmed and freeze-thawed soil microbial communities from the Hubbard Brook experimental Forest, New Hampshire - Hubbard Brook CCASE Soil... | ecosystem: Environmental > Terrestrial > Soil...
TCGAGTCCAGATCGTCAACACGCCGAATATCGAAATGCTTCTCAGTCGGGCTACGGCTGCTTGGGTCCGCTGCGGGGAAATCAAGGTCAAAGGCAGCGGGCGGGGGCGCCCGCTCTACACTGGCGCTTCCCTGCTAGACTGGTCAGTTATTTTTGCTACTGGAGGGTTCTTTTTGTCTAACGATCCTGTGCTTGTGGTGCATGGTGGGGCCTGGGCTATGCCGGATGACATGGTGGAGGCGCACATCAACGGCGTTCGCAATGCGCTTGCCGCTGGCTGGAGCGTGCTGGCGCGCGGCGGTACCGCGCTGGATGCTGTCGAGGAAGCGGTTGTGGTTATGGAAGATGACGAGACCTTCGACGCTGGCCGGGGGAGTTTTCTTAATCGCGATGGCAAGGTGCAGCTGGATGCTTTGATCATGGACGGGGCCACGTTGCGGGCTGGGGGCGTGGGGTGCGTGGAGCGGGTGCGGAATCCGGTGCGGGCGGCGCGGAAGATTTTGAGTGAGAGTCCGCACGTTTATTTTGTGGGGGAAGGGGCGGAGCGGTTTGCGGCGGAGCATGGCGTGGAGTTGTGCGCTAACGAAGAGCTGATCATTCCGCGCGAGGTGGAGCGGCTGCGGACGTATCAGTCCAAGATCCCCACCCTTCGGCCTGGCTCAGGGCAAGCTTCTCGCGCACAGAACGCGCGAGAAATGGGGCACCCAGCTGATGTCCCTCCCGGGAGTGAGATGTTTGCTCCGGAGATTTCGCACGATACCGTGGGTGCTGTGGCTTTGGACCGCGCGGGGAACATTGCTGCGGCTACTTCCACGGGAGGGACTTTGAACAAGGCTCCGGGACGGCTGGGGGATTCGTCGCTGATTGGGTGCGGATGTTATGCGGACAATATGAGTGCGGCGGTGTCGACTACCGGATGGGGCGAGCCGATTATGAAGCTGGTGCTGGCCAAGTGGACGGCGGATCGGGTCTCAGCGGGGAATCTGCCGGAGTGGGCGGCGCAGGAAGCGATGAATTATCTGAAGCAGAGGCTGGATGGGCATGGCGGCATCATTGTGCTGAATGCGCAGGGGCAGATCGGGATTGCGCATAATACTCCGAGAATGGCTTGGGCCCTGAAGACTGTGAAGAGTGAAGGTGCCGGCGTCGAGCGTGGAGTCGCTTGAAATTAGAGGGCCCGATGGCTCGTGGCGTCCCTTCCGGGACTCGTTCCTTTTTCGCTAGCTTTCCCCGGACATACGTCCGGGGCTAATGAATAGCGTCGATGCAGCGACTTAACACGACTTAGCAAGAGGCCTGCCTCTGGACGCACGCGGACAGGAGTGTCCGCGCCACATGTTTCTTCTTGATTCGCGGGACTTGGCAACTCTCACAGCCAGCCTTTGGCGCGGGCTATTCTTGACGCCTCGATCCGGTTGCTGGCGCCCATCTTGCTGATGGCCTCTGAGAGATAGTTGCGAACTGTACCTTCCGAGAGGCTTAGTTCGGCGGCGATGTCTCCACTCTGCATGCCCTCGCCGGCCAGGCGCAGGACCTGGCGTTCGCGATCCGTAAGCGGATCCATTTCCGCCCAGGCTTCGGTGGCTAAATCGGGATGGATCACGCGTAACCCCTGCTGGACGCGGCGCACGGCGTCGGCGAGTTCCTCGGCTCGCATATCTTTCAGCAGGTAGCCCAAGGCTCCGGCTTCCATGGCGCGGCGCAAATATCCCGCGCGAGCAAACGTGGTGAGGATGATGACGCGCGTCGAGGTGCGGCGGTGTTTGAGTTCAGCGGCGGCGTCGAGTCCGGTCATAAGCGGCATCTCGATGTCGGTGATGAGGACGTCTGGCTTGTGGGCGAGAACGGCTTCGAGCGCCTCTTTGCCATTGCGTACCTGAGCTACGACGGAGATGTCACCTTCGATCTCGAGCAGCGCGGCGAGCGCGCCTAGCACCATGCCCTGATCTTCGGCGACGACTACGCGTATGGTTTTGCGACCTTCCTTCGAGGTGGGATTCAATGGTCGCAGCCCTCGGGTTTCGGCGTGACTTCCCTGAGCGGTGCTTCTCTCAGCGGTACAGTGATCGTGAGTCTGGTACCGGCTTGAGAGTCGCGAGTAAAGCTGCCGCCCAGCATCTCGACGCGCTCACGCATCCCGCGCAAACCGTTTCCCTCATTTTGGGAGCCGCCGCGGCCATCGTCTTCGATCTCGAGGTGGCACGAGCCGTTTTGTTGCTGCAGGCGCAAACTGCAGTTTCGCGCCTGAGCGTGGCGCACCACATTGGTGACGGCTTCCCGCACCGCCATCGACAGCACGCCCTCTTGCAAGGGGGATAGCGTGACCTTAGCCGCGTCGCATTTCACGGCGACGCCCGCGGTCTCGAGAGTTGACTTGGCTTGTGCGAGTTCGGCGGCCAGTCCCTGCGAACGATAGCCGCGAATGGCGTCGCGGACTTCCGACAAGGCCTGGCGCGAGATCTGCTCAACCTCGCGGATCTCATTGCCGGCCCTCTGGGGATCGCGGTCCATCAACTTTCCGGCGAGTTCTGATTTCAGGATGATCACCGAAAGCGTGTGTCCCAGCACGTCATGCAGATCGCGGGCGATGCGCTCGCGCTCGGCAACTTTGGCGAGATGCTCGATCTCGTCATTTGCCATGCGTAACTTGGCCAGCGCGCGGTTACGCTGCGCGAAGTAGATGTTACTTCCGCCGACTACGAGAGACAATCCGCCTGCGTAAAAGAAGAACCAGCCCGAGAGGTGGAAGACTAGCGTTTCGATCGCAGCCAGCAGCACAATGCCGGCCATCAGGGCAATCGCGGCGCGCTCGGTTTCCACGGCGAACGGAATGAAGGCCGAGGCAAAAACGAGGAAGGTGGAAGCCCCTGGATTGATGGGAGCGACCACCAGACCGAGGGCAACCATTCCAGCTATGTGTAAAAAAGATCGCGGCCGCTCCAGCCAGAACATCCCAAAGTAGAGAACCAGGAAAATCGCAGTAGCTACACCGGTGAACAGCCATTCCTTCCAACCTGCGTGGTTGAGAAGCGGGTCGATGAAGAAGAAGCCGAGGTAGGCGAGCCAAATGTAGGCAACCCATCCATGGGCCGATTCGCGAGGCGAGAGCATTACCTGGCGCTCGAAGGACGTTTTATGTTTTAGAGTTTCCTTAGTCATACCTGACAGTCGTTGCCGGCAGTCATAGTCGGCAGTCATGGGTGGCTATCCTCTCACGGCTCTATTGTCCACCCACGGGTCAATGATGGTCGTCTTCGGCCGCACCGTTTCTGGTGGCATGGGCTGCAGCCGCGTACCACACCAGGATCGCGGCCGGGACCAGCAGGGCCAATCCTCGCGGACCACCGTACAGGGCAAGCAGTCCAAGAGCCACGAGAACCAGCGCCCATCCGAAGGATTTTCTTGATCGCGTGTTCATAAAGGCATCCTTTCAAATGTGCCGCGCCGCCCTCGACATCTCAGCCGTACAACTTTCCCTGGTCGCGCTGGAAGCCGATGCGCGCGACGCCGAGGCAAATCAGAGTGAAGGCGAGCAGAACCTCCCAGTGGGTTGCGGCTGGCTCATGGCTTCCCGCGCCCACAACGCCCAGCGCCAGTTGCGACAAATGATAAGGAGGAAGCGCCAGTGCAATCTGCCGCACCAGCTTGGGCAGGAACATGTAGGGCACCCAAAGGCCGCTGCAAAACGACATGGGCAGATAGATAAGGTTGATGGCGGCAGGCGCCGAGTTTGGGCCGGTGAAGTAGCCAATTGCCAATCCCATGGCTGAGAAAGGAAGCGATCCGGCCACCAGTGTTGCGATCAGCTTTGCCATTTCGGCAAGCGGCATCCTCACGCCGCCGAAGCTGAAGCCGACCACGAGCAGCAGCGAAATCACAATCGCGCTGAAGATCATACTGAGGATGACCTTGGCGGCGAAGTAGGCGAACGGCGGCATGGGGCTGGCGCGCTTGACCTGCAGCCATCCCAGGCCGCGGTCGGCGGCAAGCCCGGACGCGGTTCCGAACAGCGAAGCTCCCATCACCCCGAACGTGCCGTAAGTTGCGATCATGTAAGTTGGAACACGCATGCCGGAGATGACTTCTTTGGAATTCAACACCAAGCCGAACAGGACGTAGAACATCAGAGGAAAGCTGATCACCGACGCGGTATAGACTCGCATGCGCAGGTTCTTGAGGAACTCATACTTCGCTTCCTTTAAGTAAATGGTGGCGGTGTGGCTGACGGAGGGTTCGAGATGCGTGCTGCTTAGAACGGCTGCGGTACTCATGGTAGTTTCCTCGTTTCGTCCGAGCGTTGTTACGTCTGAGCGTTGTTTCGACTGAGCGTTGTTTCGTCTGGAAAATATTCGGTCAATTCTTTCGATTCGCGTTTTCGACGGTGTCCTGCGTGAGAGCCAGGAATGCCTCTTCCAGGCCCGCGCTGGTGATCTCGAGCCCGGAGAGTGAGGAGTCGCGATCCAGCAATGTGCGCACGACGGATTCGGCTTCGCGGGCATGGATCTCGACGGCCTCGCGGTGCTGCCTGACCTCGGTGACACCGGGAATTTGCAGCAAGGTCGCCAAGTTGAGCGCGGTGATGCAGCGGATCCGCTTGCCGCTGGTCTGCGATTTGATTTCCGCCGGCGTGCCTTCGGCGATGATGGCACCCTGATTGATTACAGCGATGTGATCGGCGAGGGCGTCGGCCTCCTCCAGGTAGTGCGTGGTCAGCAGGACAGTCTTGCCGCGCGAGACCAGGCGGCGAATTTCTTCCCAGAGCGCGCGGCGGGACTCCACATCAAGTCCGACTGTAGGCTCGTCGAGAAACAACAAGTCGGGATCGCCGCAGATGGCGAGGGCGAACAGGGTTCGCTGCCGCTGTCCGCCGGAAAGATCGCCGAACTTGCGGTCGCGGAGTTTCTCCAGGCCTGCAGCGGCCAGCACTTCCTCGAGAGGCAGCAGTTGGGAGTAATAGCTGGAGAATAAGTCGATGTGTTCGCGCACCCGCAGGGTTTCCGGAACGCGGCCCACTTGCAGCAGGGCGCCGGTGCGCATGCGATTCTGCGGGTTGGTGGGATCTCCGCCGAACACGCGGGTCTTGCCGGAATCCGGTTGCAACAACCCGAGCAACAATTTCACCGCGGTAGTCTTGCCAGCCCCGTTGGGTCCGAGTAACGCGACCACTTGCCCGGAGCGTACGGTGAAATTCACGTTCCGCAGGGCTGGGACTTCTCCATAGTTCTTGCTGACACCCTCGAGGCTGGCCACGATGGCGCATGAGCTTGCCAACTGCATGCTCGGGCTTTCTTCCAGAGTCGCAATCATAGGAACCTTCTTTTCCTTTTTCCGCCTTTTGACTTGCCGGTAAATTGATCTGTCCGGTGAGTGCATCATCGCGGAGCGGCGAGTGGACCGCCAGTGTGGTTCATCACGGCCGCGGCGTGACAAATGTCATTACCGCAGCTTTGACGGGCGTTGAAATGAGGGCTGAGACGGGAAGGTGAGCGGATTGAGGAGGTGGCCCCGAGGGTTGAAAACGAGTGTTTTGGCAGTTTTCTGTGCTGTTTGTTACGAAATCCGAACAAACAGACTCGGTTTGATCCTGCCGGACTACCAGACGGCGTGCTCGGTTCCGAGCACGATATCGGCGCTTTCCTTGACTGGACGCGGGTTCGGCTTGTTCTGAAATCGTAACAAGCGCCGCGGAAGCGAAACTGTCCCCGTGATTCGTGACACAAAACTGCACGTCCTGCTATGATGGCGACCACTCCCTGTGGAGGACGTGCCCCATGCTCCCAGCCGGTAAGAGCCTTCGTACACTGCGAGAAAAACTCGGCTTGACCATGCGCGACATTGAGACTTCCAGCGCGCGCATCGCCGAAAAATATCGCAACGAGGAGTTCTCCATTCCTCCCAGCCGTTTGTCGGACATTGAGACCAAAGGAGTTTTGCCCAGCATCTTCCGCATCTATACCCTGGCGGTGATTTACCGGCGCGACCTGCGCGAACTGATGGCTTGGTACGGCGTGGACATGAAAAACCTGGCAGCGGATCTGGGAATGATTTCTCCGCCGCGGTCCCACGTCTCCGAAGCTCTCTCCGGATTATCCTCGGTGGAAATGCCCGTCCGTATGGATCCTGGCTTTGACCAGCAACGCACCACCAATCTGGGACGTATGGTGGAGCAGTGGGGCCTGGTGCCTTTGGCGTATCTGGCACAATTCGCGCACACGGATTTTACGTACGGATATATCGGTCACCAGGATTTGACGATGTACCCGATTCTTGCGCCCGGCAGTTTCATCCAGGTGGACGAGAGCAAGAATAAGGTTGTGGAGGGTTCGTGGCGTTCCGAGTACGAACGGCCCATTTATTTCGTGGAAACCCGCGACGGACACACTTGTTGCTGGTGCAGCATGCGTCGCGATGACATTATCCTGCAGCCGCATCCCTTGTCACCGGTTGCGGTTCGAGTTCTGCGCCATCCCCAGGAAGCGGAGATTATTGGCCAGGTTGTGGGGATCGCTATGAAGCTGACGGAGTGGCACGCTTTCGGTTCTTCTCCAGGCTCGAAAGCGCAACCAGCACTGAATTAAGGTGGCGGGCGGAAGCCGCGTCCTGCGGTGACGGCAGCAGTGCATTGAACTGTTCGCGCAGGCCTTCGACATAGGCTGCCGCGGTTTTCTCGTTGTCCTGGCTCGATCCACGCAAGTCTTCCACCAGTTCTGTTATCGGCGTTCTGAGTACGGTGGACAAGACCTCGGTATGAGCTGCCTTCAAGGCGCGTTCCGACGATTCCTCTCCATGCACCAGCGACATGCCCCAATGCAGGTACCCACCCTCCCGGCGGCGCAGAGAGGCTAAATAGGCCAACTTCGCCAGCAACCCGGAAATGGCAGCCAGCGTAGTTTCCCGAAGATCCTGCAGAGCAGATTTCAGCGTCATCTTGTTACGAATTCCGAACACTCACGCATCTTAAGTGATCTTTCCGGCCAGGCGGAAAGCATGAAAGTATCACGGCTCGCTTTTCCAAAACAAGGAGAAAACAACCGTGAAACGCACTCTACTCGTACTGGCTGCAGCCCTGCTTTTCCTCAACACCTTCGCAGTTCCCACCCTGGTTCATGCCGATGGGAACCCCACCGGAACCAGTTGCAACGGCGGGATGTGCAAACCGTAGTAAAGAGATTTACGAAAACAGAACGCAGTCCACGATAACGTTGCCGCCTGCAGCGACTCGCGGTATAGTGCCTCCGCGAGTTCTATGCTGCAGGCGCATTCATTTCTTTGGCATTACCTTTGGGTAGCCCCTGACGTTCTGCTGCTCCTCCTGGGGGTCCTGATGCGGCGCCGAGGTCTGCACAGGCAGTTTCCGGCGTTCACTGCCTTCGCATTTCTGGGTGCGGTTGAACACCTGGTTCTGTATGGCGCAGACCTTGCACCGTGGGTCACACCTCAGAATTTCTGGCGAATTGCCTGCGCAGGATTGCTGGTTGACATCGTACTGAAACTCAGCCTGATCGGCGAGATTTTCTCCCACCTTTGTGGCGCGTACTCGTCGATAGCCAAACTCGGCAAGCGTGTGATTCAGGGCATCGGGGTTGTTCTCGTGTTTGTGGCGGTCGGTGCCGCAGCGTTCGTGCAGAGGGACAATCCCAGTTGGCTGATATCTGGCGAGCATCTGCTCGAGCAAACCATCTTCTTGATCGAGTCGGGTGTTCTGCTTTCCATTTTCCTGTTCGCGGCATACTTCCATCTGGCTTGGAGCACCAAGACCTTTGGCATCTCCCTCGGGCTTTCGATATCGGCGTGCGTGCATTTGGCTACGTGGGCGGTGATCGCTAATGGGTACATGCGCGACCAGCGGGCCCTCCTCGACTTCCTCAACATGGCGACGTACCACGTCTGCGTCCTGATCTGGATGTACTACCTGCTGCTCGCCAGGGAAAAATCGCCACGAGCGTCCCTGGTGCGCTTGCCCGAGCACAATCTCGAAGTCTTGAATCACGAACTGGAGCGCCTCATACACCAATGAATCTGGCCATCGTCCTCGTCACTACTGCTGTACTTGCGCTGGGCATTATTCTGCGTCTGGCCGTCGTCCGAAGCTTGCAAGCCAGGGGAAACACTGGCCTGGACGCAGCGATTCGCCCTATCGACGTCGAAGCTTTCCGTAATTTGATCAACCCGGCCGAGGACGAATACCTGCGACGACGGCTGCCGCCAGCTCAGTACCGGGTGGTCCGCCGTGAGCGTTTGCGCGCGATGGCGGCATACGTCCAAGTCGCAGCAAGTAACGCTGCCGTGCTGGTGCGCGTGGGCGAAGTCGCTCTCGCCAGTGGCGATTCACGCATTACCCTAGCAGCGCAGGAAGTGGTGAATGATGCACTGCTGCTCCGTCGCAACACGACCGTGGCGCTGGCTCGGATTTACCTGGCATTGGCCTGGCCTAACTCCGGTTTCGCGGCCGTGCGGGTGATCGACCGTTACGAACAACTGAGCGGAGCGGCCATGCTCTTGGGCAGGCTGCAGAATCCAGCTGTCCCGGTGCGTCTCTCCGCGCTGCAGTGGATGTGACGGAGATCGCAATCGCTGTGGGAATGCTTCTGCCGGCTTTGATCTGGCAGCGCGCCACTTTCGCAAACCCCTCGAGTTTACTTGCTCACTTCCCCTGATCATTCCTTCCTTGTTTTCGTCACTCGTTCTGGTGTAAAAACCAGCGGGAACGTGTCCACTCGCAGAATCCTGCGCGTATTTTGTGCGTAATTCAGTCAACCGCCGTTGGAGTTGCTTCTGCCGCCGCTTTCGACTGGGCGGAGTCAAGGAGACTCTATGATCCGCCAAGCTTTAATCCGCAGAGCTTTAATCAACAGAACAAGTATCCGCAACCTGAAGACTTTTTCCGTCGCACTGCTCGTCCTGTTGCTCTCCTCCATCGCCTTCGGCCAGGGCGGTGTCGCCACTGGTGACTTGCGCGTAACCGTGAAGGACGCCAAGGGCAATCTGGTGGCAAACGCGACGGTTACTGCAGGGGATGTCGCCAAAGGTCTGGAACGCAGGGCCACCGGCGACGGCCAGGGCGGCTATAGTGTCCGGCTGCTGCCGCCAGGAAGTTATACCGTGACTGTAGAGGCGCCGGGCTTTGGCAAAGCCGAAGCCAAGGATGTGAGCATCACGGTCGGCGGATTAGTGGATCTTCCCGTCGCCCTCGCGGTTGCCAGCGGCCGGGAAGTTGTGGAAGTGAATTCCCAGGCGGAAATGGTAGAAACCTCGCGCACCTCGACCACGGACACGATCGGGCAGCGCCGCATCGACAATCTGCCGATCAATGGCCGCAACTATATTAATTTCACGTTGACGGATTCCCAGGTCGTGCGCGACAACGCACCGTTCCTTGGCGCCGCGCCAACTTCTGGACTCAACATAAGCGGACAGCGCGGCCGTTCCAATCTGGTGAACGTGGATGGCGCCGATGCCACCGACAACTCGACCAACGGCGTGCGCTCTACCGTTTCGCAGGAGGCGGTTCAGGAATTTCAGATCATCACCAACGGATACGCGCCGGAATATGGCCGCGCTGCCGGCGGAGTGGTGAACATCATTACCCGTTCCGGATCGAATGACTTTCATGGCGACGTCTTCGGCTACCTGCGCAACCGTAACTTCCAGGCGGTAAACCCGTTCAGCACGGTTTCTAACCCCGCCTACACGCGCGTGCAGGCAGGAGCAGCTTTCGGCGGACCTATCAAGAAAGACAAAACGTATTACTACTTTTCCTACGAAGTTACCCGGCGGCATGAAACAGGATTCTCAGACATCGGTGCGAACAACTTCGGGCTGGTACCCTTCGACGCTTCGCCTTTCTTTGCAGCTCCGGCCGGAACGTTCGACATTCAAGTCACGCCGGAGCAAGCGGCCTTCCTCAGTACACCCGGAGTGCCGCTCCCATTGCTGCAGCAATATTCGGTTCTGACGGGCGCAGTTTCCGGCGTAGCGGTGAACGGCAGCTACCCGGCATCGTTCGGCTTGCTGGTGGGGGCTCCGGGCGGCCTCCCCGTTCCAGCCAGCGGCAATCCCCTGGCCCAATTCATTACTTCCTGCAATACCGCAGCGCCGTTATGCGCCGGTCTGCCCGCATCTTTCACATCGTTGGGTTCACAAGCCGGAAATTTCCCGGTCTTCGAGGGCACGAGCCTCTACTCGCTGCGACTCGACCACAACTTCAGCAGCAGCAATCGCCTCACCTTGCGGGCCAATGTGAGTCCGAGCACAGTCACCGGTCTCGAAGGCAGCGGCGAGGACCAGCCCTTCGGTCAGAACGCATATTCGCGCACTTCCGAGCAAACCTACCGCGACGTCACCGGCGTCTTGAAAGACACCTGGTCAATCGGCAACAACCGGGTGAATGAACTCACTTTTCAGTATGCGCGCCGCGGGCTCTCGTATTTCTACAACACCCAGATCCCCGCTGGAGCCGATCCCGCCGTGAACATTCCTGGCTTTGGATATTTCGGCCGCGAGCCTTACTCCTACATCGAGCGCGTCGAGCAGCGTTATCAGTTCACCGACAATTTTTCCTGGGTAGTCGGGCACCACGACACCAAGTTCGGCATAGATTTCAACTATCTCCCGCTCACTGCCACTTTTGCCGTCAACTACGGTGGCAATTACGACTTCGGTTCCGTCAGTGCCGCCGAGGTAGGATTCTCTGTTCCCGGTCTCACCATTCCCGGACTCTCGGCGGTGCAGGCTTATGGCGCCGGCATTCCTGGAGATTTTGACCAGGGTCTCGGCAGCCCCAGCGACAGCTTCCACAACATCGCGATAGGCGCGTTCTGGCAGGATTCATGGCGGGTTCGGCCCACGTTCACGCTGAATTACGGCCTGCGCTACGACCTCGAGATTCCGCCCAGCTTCAAACCGGTGACGCCGCTGGCGGAGGCTGGATATAACTTCCTCGGACTTCAGAAGGGCATTCAGACCGGATGGGACCACGTCCAGCCCCGCGTGGGCATGGCGTGGGATCCCAAGGGCGACGGCAAGACAGTCGTCCGCGCTTCTTACGGCTTGTTCTATGACCATCCGTTGCTCGGTCTCTATTTCCTGGGAAATGCGTCCGACGGTTCCTCCAGCGGCCAACTGGCGTTCCCCGCGCTGGGCGGATGCAGTGGTGCCGGCAATCCCGCCAACCTGAACGCCATTCCGATTTTCCAGGGGCTGGTCAACAACCCCGCCTGCACTCCGGGACCGGCAGCGCTGCTTCCCTCTCTGGGTTATCTCCCTAATCAGCAGCTATTCACTTCTACCAACTTTCCGAACTCTCTGTTTCTCAACCAGAATTACCTTGCCGCAGGGTTTCCGCTGTTCTTTCAACCTTTTGGTTATCCTCAAGGCAAGAACTTCGTGTTTGCCTATGCTCAGCAGGCCAACTTCGGCATCGAGCGCAACCTGGGACGAGGCTTCGACCTGAATCTCGCCTACAACTTCAACGGCGGACGTCATCTCAACCGGCCTATCAACGCCAGCGCTCAGCGCGGCGATTTGCTCATCGCAAACTACCAGGCAGCCTCCACTGATCCCACGTCTTATGCAGCCATCGGCGGGCCCCTGGGAGTGGGGAGTGGCCCGGCTTCGGAGGGCTTTGCTCCTTGTGGTGTTAATCCCGGCGGTCAGCCGTGGGTTTCTGCCGCGCTCATGAATTTCTTCCGCCCCAGCGGCATCAACGCATCAATCGCCAATGCACTGACCGCCGCGGGCGCGGGAGCCTGCGTAACCCAGCTGGCCCCGGGGGTTCTGCAATTTCTCCAGGCATCGGGCTACAGCACTGCCGGCTTTAATACGTCTTGTAATCCTGCAACTCTGATCGGCTGCATTCCCTTCGGCGACATGGACGCCAATTACTCGAATGGCAGTTCCGTCTATCATGGCTTCAGCGCCAACCTGCGCAAACGCTTCGGCAACCACTACGAATTCCTCGCCTCCTACACCTGGTCGCACGCCATCGACGACTCGACCGATCTGCAGTCGACGCTGACGCCGCAAGACAGCTACTACCCTGCTCTCGATCGCTCCAATTCGCTGTTCGATCAACGCCATCGCTTCGTCTTCAGCGGCGTCTACCAGACCGGCAAACTCGGCGGCAACGGCTTCGTCCACAAAGTCTTCAGCGACTGGACCTTTGCCCCGCTCATCGAATTCAGTTCAGGCCGGCCCTTCAACATCATCACCGGCAACGGGGACAACCTGCAGGAGTCAGCGCTCACCGGCCGGCCCAATACTTCCGTGAATCCAGCCTGCACAGCGCTGGGCTATCCCGCAGTGCCGTCGAAGTACTCGCCGACTGGCGTATTCCAGGAGCCCTGCATCGCGGACTTCAACGGTACCCTGATTTCCCTCGATGGCGACCTTGGACGCAACGCGGGTACCACGCCCTGGACCGTGTTCGACGATCTGCGCGTGGCCAAGCGCATTTATTTCCGTGAGCGCTACAACTTCGAACTGATCACCGACATGTTCAATATCGCGAACCGCTACAACGTGGCCGCCGTCAGCCCGCTCTTTACCAACGCAGGCCAAGCCACGGCTGCCTACGATCCACGGCAGTTCCAGTTCGCTTTGAAATTTAACTGGTAGAACACTTGTAGCGCCGGAGCCTGCCCTGAGCGAAGCCGAAGGGTCCCGGCGGCCGGCGGGATGCCGGCGCTACTTTCTACAACTTGCGCCAATCTGGGCCGCAATCATAATCCAGTGCATGGCCGGAGCCCGAAAGCCGAAGCCCGAAGCCCGCTTCCAAGTGTTACACTTTCCCTTCACCCATCCTTGGCGCTTGCCCGGAGTAACTTCCCTAATGTCCCAACCCTATACACCCACCCCGCGGACCCGTGTGGTTCGCGAGCCTCATCGCGGGGTTTACGACCGTGAAGCTGCCTACCGCATTCTCGACGAAGGCTTCCTCTGCCATGTCGGTTTCGTCGCCGACGGCCAGCCCTTCGTAATTCCCACTTCCTACGGACGCAAAGACGCGAACCTCTACATTCACGGATCCGCGGCCAGTCGCATGCTGCGCCAGTTGAAGCAAAGCATCCCCGTCTGCATCACCGTGACGCTGCTCGACGGGCTCGTGCTCGCACGCTCTGTCTTCAATCACTCCATGAATTACCGCTCGGTGGTTGTCCTCGGGAAGGCAACTCTGGTGGATGATCGCGAGGAAAAACTCGAAGCCCTGCGGCTTCTCTCTGAGCACATTCTCCCCGGCCGCTGGGCCGACGCCCGCCAGCCCAACGCAAGCGAGCTGAAACAGACCTCGGTCTTGCGATTGCCCATCGAAGAATTCTCAGCCAAGGTCAGAGTCGGCCCGGCCATCGACGATGAAGAAGACTATTCTTTCCCCACCTGGGCTGGAGTCATTCCGCTGGAAATGACGGCGGGCGCGCCGATCAATGATGCCCGGCTCGATGCGGGACGTGAAGTTCCGGCTTATGCGAAGCACTATACGAGAAAGCAATAGGTTCGCGCTTCCTGGTTGAGCGGTTTCGTCCATTTGTGTGTAACATCTGGTGCCATGAAACCGCTCCAAGGCCGTATCGCTCTGGTCGCCGGCGCCACGCGTGGCGCTGGACGAGGTATCGCCTGCGCTCTCGGCGAAGCTGGCGCTACCGTCTATTGCACCGGACGCAGCGTGCGCGGGAAACCCGCCACCAAGGGCCGCCGCGAGACCATCAACGAAACGGCGGAGATAGTCACGGCCCTCGGCGGCAAAGGCATCGCCGTTCGCTGCGATCACACCAAGGAAGGTGACGTTAAGAAACTTGTCGCCCGCATTCAGCGTGAGCAGAAGGGCAAGCTCGACATCCTGGTCAACGACGTATGGGGCGGCGATGCGCTCACCGAATTCGGCAAGACTTTCTGGCAGCTTTCGCTCGATAAGGGACTGGCCATGCTGCATCAGGCCGTGCATTCGCACATCATCACCAGTCGCTATGCGGCGCCGCTCATGATGAAAAGCAGCAACTTCAAGCGCGGAAGCGGATTGATCGTCGAAATCACTGACGGCGACTTCTTTGGCTACCGCGGCAACTTGTTCTACGACCTGGTGAAGATTTCTGTGATTCGGCTGGCCATGGCTATGGCCTACGAACTGCGCAAAACGAAGATCACCGCTCTCGCCGTCACTCCCGGATTCCTGCGCTCCGAGGCCATGCTGGATAACTTCGGCGTCAAGGAAGAGAACTGGCGCGACGCCGGAAAAGAGGATCCCAACTTCCTGCATTCGGAAACGCCGCTGTTCGTGGGACGAGCCGTCGCCGCCCTTGCAGCTGACCCGAACGGGAAGAAGAAGTCCGGGAAAGTATTCAGCTCCTGGGATCTCTCCGACGAATACGGCTTCACCGATACCGACGGCAGCCGCCCACACTGGGGACGCCATTTCGCCGAAACCTACGGAACGCCAATCAAGAAATTCGACGCAGCGCTGTACAGCCATTTCTGGGAAAGTCCAATGTCGGTGGCATTTCCGGACTGGCCGTGAGCGGAGTGCTGGACGACGGTAAGGTGCCTTGCGGGGTAAAGACTGCTATCCTGACTGCGACACTCGAGCAAAGATGAGAAACTCCAGCAAAATGAACAGCAAGGGCCAGATCACGGTTCCCCAACACATTCGCGAGCGCCTCGGCCTGGAGCCCGGCGACCGCGTCGAGTTTGTGGTGGAACAGGGCGGAGCCGTGATGCGGCCGGTCCGATCGGAAGCGAACCCCTTCGAAAAGTACATCGGAATTACAGGCCGTTCCCTGGCGGCGAAGAGGGAATAAAAGCTTGGATTGACGACATGAGAAGCGATGAAGACTAGGTGGCTCAACCCTTAAGTAATCAGCAGCAACTTCCCAGTCGTCTTCCGCCCTTCCAAATCGCGATGCGCCCGTTGCGCCTCGGCCAGCGGATACATATGCTCGATGCGCAGCTTGAGCTTTCCCGCAGCGATCATGCCGAACACCGCGCTCGACTGCGCTACCAGCTCGTCACGCGTGGCGATGTAGTTCCCCAGCGAAGGCCTCGTCAAAAACAGGGAACCCTTCTGCATCAGAATGATTGGCTCAAACGCCGGCACCGCTCCGCTCGAGCCGCCAAATAGCACCATCATCCCGCGTGGCCGCAGGACGTCCAGTCCCTTGTCGAATGTTGTCTTTCCCACCGAGTCGTAGACCACATCCACGCCCTTGCCGCCAGTCAGCCGCTTGGTTTCGACCTCGAAATCGGTCTGCGTGTAGAGGATCACTTCGTCGGCACCCGCTCCCCGCGCGAGCTTAGCCTTCTCATCGGTAGAAACCGTGCCGATCACCCGCGCTCCAATGTTGTGCGCCATCTGCACCAGGAGCAGTCCGACGCCACCTGCGGCGGCATGCACCAGCGTTGTCTCGCCGCGCTTCAGCGGATAAGTATCGTGCGACAGGTAATGCGCCGTCATGCCCTGCAGCATCACTGCAGCCGCCTGCTGATCGCTCACGCCCTGCGGAATCAGCACCAGCCGGTCCGCCGGCACGGCTGCATACTCCGCGTAAGACCCCAGTACCGAGGTCCAGGCCACACGATCTCCCACCTTCAGGGACTTCACATCCGCGCCGACCGCGCTTACTACTCCCGCGCCCTCCTGCCCGACAACAACCGGCAATGGCGCCTTGTACCGCCCCTCGCGGACGTAGACGTCAATAAAGTTCACGCCCGAGGCCGCCAGCTTCACCACCGCCTCGTTCGCCTTCGGCTGCGGCACCGGTAAATCCACCAGTTCCATTGCTTCCGGTCCGCCGACTTGTTTCACTTGAATGGCTTTCATGGCCTGCCTTCGATTCGTTTCTCGCAACAAAAGATATCAGTCTCGCCGCCCGAGTTGTCAATCCCCGGGCTCTGCTACACTTGCCACTCCCGCGCCAGGAGCCCTTTGTCATGGCTGAAAAGAAAGCTCAAAGCTTCGCCAGTCACTCTCGCCTTGATCCGCTCTTCCACATTTTCGTCCTTCCGGTCTTCGGCCTTTCCACGATTGCGGCCATCGTTCTGTTCGTGTGGCGCCCTAGTCTGGACTCGGCGTGGCGTTTCGTTCTCCTTGCCGCGGCCACCGTAGCCGTGACCAAGATCCGGACGTACGCGCTTCGGGTGCAGGACCGTGTGATTCGCCTGGAAGAGCGTCTGCGGCTGGCTTCCCTTTTGCCCGAGCCGTTGCGCTCCCGCATTCCGGAATTGACCGAAGGCCAGCTGATCGCGCTGCGCTTCGCTTCAGATGCGGAATTGCCTAAACTCGCCGAGCGCGCTCTCGCCGAGAAGCTCTCACGGACGGACATCAAGAAAGCGATCCAGACCTGGCGTCCCGACTACTGGCGCGTGTGACTCGTTCAGTCAAACAACAGGCGGGCAGGTAGCCACTCGGTCCGGTGCCAAAGGTAACCGCGAGGTCCGGTTTCAGCGTTGACCCTGGACCCGCCGCAGGTTACGATTTTTGATAGAATTCGGCGGACTTTGACCCCAGGGGAGCAATCCGCATCTGACAGATAAATATGCGAGTTGCAAAACTCCAAGTGCAGATCGCAACGCTCGCCGTTCTGGCTTTGACGGCTTCATCATGCCAGACGGCCCAAAAGCCGGCTTCCCTGGTGCCCGCCAAAACCGCCCCGGCATTGACGGCCACTTCAACGGCGGCTCCAGAATCGACCCCGCAGACCCAACCAGCTCCGCCACCGGCGAGCACTCCGAAGCCGACACAAGTCCAATCTCAATCCGCACCTCAAACTCCGGCTCAAGCTCCAGTTCAGTCTCCGGCCCAGGCCGAGACCAAGCCAGAATCTCTATCTCAGACGCCAGTGCCCGCGTCCGACCTGGTGGCTGATCTCATCACTCGCGTGGAAAAGGACTATCAGGCCGGATTGAATGCCTACCAGGCTGGCCAGACCGACACCGCCAAACAGGATTTCGACAACGCATTGAATGCCCTGCTCGAAAGCAACCTCGATATCCGCTCCGACGACCGGTTACAAAAAGAATTTGACCACATCGTGGAAGGCATCAACCACCTGGATCTCGACCGGTTAGGCTTAGCGTCCGACTCCGATGCCCAGAAGTCCGAGCCCGCGCCCATCGACGAAACTAACGACATCACGTTGTCCCCCGACGCCAGGATAAAGGCCAAGGCCCAAGCCGAGATCAAGTCAACCCACTCTGATCTGCCGCTTATGATGACCGATCAGGTCGCCGGCTATATCAGCTACTTTTCCAACCGTGGACGCGGCATCTTCGAGCGCGCTTTTGCCCGCTCCGGGCGCTACCACGACATGATGGTTTCGATTCTCAAACAGGAAGGCGTCCCGCAGGATCTCATCTATCTGGCCCAGGCCGAGTCTGGATTCCATCCCCTGGCTGTTTCTCGCGTCGGCGCCCGCGGCATCTGGCAGTTCATGGGCAGCCGCGCCCGTGGCTACGGCCTGCAACACAACATGTGGGTGGATGATCGCCAGGATCCCGAGAAATCCACTCGCGCCGCCGCCCGCCACCTGAGAGACCTCTACGCCCAGTTTGGCGACTGGTATCTTGCCATGGCCGCCTACAACTCCGGCCCCGGCACCGTGCAGGCTGCGGTCCGCAAAACCGGCTATGCCGATTTCTGGGAACTCTACCGCCGCAACGTTCTCCCTAAAGAGACGCGCAACTACGTTCCCATCATCTTGGCCATGACCATCGTCAGCAAGAATCTTTCGCAGTACGGTTTTGATGACGTCTCCATGGACGAGCCCGTGGCCTATGACGCGGTTACGGTCAATTATCCCGTGGATCTCCGCCTGGTGGCGGAATGCGTGGACGCGACTCCCGCTCAGCTGCAGGAACTGAATCCCAGCTTGCTAAGGCTGACCACCCCTAGAGAAGGAACGTTCTCGCTCCACCTGCCGCAGGGGACAAAAGATCAGTATCAGACCGCCATTGCAGCCATACCGCCTGACATGCGGCTCTGGTGGCGCTATCACAAGGTTCAACCGGGCGACACCCTGGCTTCCCTCGCCCGTTTCTATCGCGTCACGGCTAAGTCGATTGAGACCGCCAATCACCTCGACAGCACTGAACTTCAGGCCGATGCCATGGTCGTGATCCCGATGCCGGTCGGCAAGCACCCCGTCAGCGATACTGCCACTTACGCGCGCCGCATCACGCGCTACCGGGTCCGCAAGGGCGATACAGTCGAAACCGTGGCCGAGAACTTCGGCGTTTCCGCTCAGATGGTCCGCCGCTGGAACGGCCTGCCCCGAGGCGACAGTCTCCGCGGAAGGAAAGTGCTGGCCCTGCACCTGCCGGTCACGCCCAGCGCCGATTCAACAGCCTCCAGCAGGCCCACGACACACCCTGGGAAGACGGCTCAAACCGTCAGAGCAAAAGCTCCCGCTGAGAACTCAGCCGATGCTCGCACTGGCGACGATCGCACTGAAGAAGACGCTTCCGGCCAAGCCACTGTGCTCCGCCACACGGTAAAGAGTGGCGAAACTCTGTACTCCATCGCCACCACCTACAAAACCACGGTCGCAGCCCTGAAGCGCAACAATGGCAACGTCGCCGTCCTCCGCCCTGGCATGATCCTGGTTGTCGAGCCCAGCCGCTAGCCCCAAAGCCGACGCCACTACCTGCTCTCGATTCCCTTTTTCGGGCTTCGCCCCGGTCGAATCTTCTTCCATTCCATCGTCCCGTGTGGTAACAGGATAGGCAGGCTGGATGCGATTGCGGCCCTTGTCGTCCGGACTAAACGTCGTGCTATAATCGCCCGCCGTTCCAGCACAAGTCTGGTGGTCTTTTAATTTCCCGTTCCCGGCAGCCTGGCGCAGCCATTCCTGCGCCCGGAGGCCAAAACAAGATCAGGAGGAGCAATGACGTTCTACGATCCCACACTCTACGGACGTGATGAAGAAGAAGAATTCGGCGACAGCGGCGCCTATAGCGAGTCGCTGGAAGAAGATTTCGAAGAAGAAGAGGAGGAGGAAGAAGAAGCTGGCCTGCCGGAGCCGGCAATGAGCGAGCCGGTAATGCCTGCTCCGCCACCTCCCGCACCCAGACCCGCTGCCCCCGCAGGAGGCGGTGGCGGCAGCAAACCTGCCGCCAAGAAGAAAGCGCCAAAGAAGAAGGCCACGAAAAAGCCTGCCGCGAAAAAGAAAGCCAAGAAGCCGGCGAAGAAAAAGAAAGCCGCTAAGAAACCCGCGAAAAAGAAAGCTGCGAAAAAGCCGGCGAGAAGGCCGAAGGCAAAAGCAAAGAAGAAAGCGAAGAAAGGCCGCCGCTAAGGCGAGTGTACGTTCTTCAAGAACCGCGGCTCCCGGGCCGCGGTTTTTTGATTTCCGTACGGGTAATCACCAGCCAAGCGTCACTGGGTACTAGCTACTTCCGACCCTCCACCGCCGTCCGGCACTTCCCATACAACTCCAGCAGGTGCGCGGCATACTCCTCGGGCTTTGACGCCGAGCCCGTGCCCTGAAAACCTACGCCGGAGGATGTGGTGCGTCCATACCCCGTCGTCATCGCGATAAATTTCATCAGATCGAGCGCGATATCCTCATTGCGGCGTGCGCTCCCGTGCAAAGCTGGACCCTCATCCATAAGTCCTTCTCCTGAACCGGAAATATAAGGAAGTACCTCGTCGTCTTCCAGGTCTTCCATGGCAATGTCTGCCATGGTCATGTCTTCCATGACGTTCATAAAACTCCGCCCACGATAATAGCAGGGCCGGTGCCGCGCCGTCCGGCGGCCCACAGACGAAGGCATCCGCAGTCCGCCCCTAGCGCGCCACCTCACTCATCAGGGCCAGCAAGTTTCCCTCCGAGTCGCGGAAAAACGTCATCCACAAATCATGCGTCGGCATTTTCGCGATGATGTGCGGCTCATCCTCGAAGCGCACTCCTCTTTCCTTCAGTTTGCCGTATGCCGCCTGTATGTCAGGCACGGAAAAATACAGAACCGAGCTGGGATGATCGAACTCCGGCTTTTCCGCCCGGTCCAGCATCAGCCGTACCCCGCCGCAATCGAAAAATGCCAGTCCCGGAGGCGCCTTGAAGAGCAGCTTCAGCTCCAGCTTGTCCTGGTAGAAGGCCGTCGCGCGCTCCACATCCTTCGCGTTAATGGCGACCTGACCAAGGCGAGTGATTCCGATTCCAGTTGCCGTTGCTCCCATGATCTTGACCTCCAGACTGGCGTAGCAGCGTAATTGTTCCAGAAACTCTTTGCGGTGAGTGAAATGGAGATTCTAACGTCAAATACGAGACCGCTGCTACGAGACTGCTCCCCCATGCGATCGCGTGTTGTGGACGGTCAGTGCACGCGGAAAGGCATATTAGTCGACAACGTACCCCCGGGGGTCACCACCTCAACCTTGCCCGTGGTCGCCGCGTCCGGAACAATGGCGATGATCTCGGTGGGCGATACTGCGCTAAAAACGGCTGGTACGCCATTGAAGGTAATGCTGGTTGCGTCAGTCAAGTCTGTGCCGAGAATCGTCACGCGCATTCCTCGACAACTGGCTGTTGGTATGGTCTCAACGAACGGACTAAGCCCCCTCGATAACCGGAAGACAGTGCCACAGCCCCCCGTACAGGCCGTGGAAGTTCCGCCAGCGTAGGTCGTCCCATAAAAGTTTCCGTCCGTGGCCTGAAGCAATCCGACGTAAGGATACCGGCCGTCCATACCATCGAAAGTGTGCAACTTGGTGAACTTTCCCTCGGGAGTGATTTGGAAGATTGTGCCGCAGCCGGAGCCGCAGCTGGAATTGGCTGGCCCACCGCCTGAAGTTGTTCCATAAAGATTGCCGTCGCTGCCTTGCACCAGGGCTCCACTGGGACTCAAGCCATCGGGGCCAGAGAAGGAGTGCAGCGTGGTCAGCATTCCTTCGGGAGTAATCTCGAAGACTGTCCCGCAGCCCGTGCTGACGCAGATACTGCTGGCTGGGCCGCCCTGGGAGGTGGTTCCGTAGAAGTGCCCATTCGAGGCTTCCATCAAAGAGGCGACTGGCCACGATCCATCGGTTCCGCTGAAGGTGTGCAGCGTCGTCACCCCGCCATCAGGTGTCATCTTGAAGATCGTGCCGTAGCCTTCGGCCGCGTAGGTGATGGTTGTGCCGTAGAAATCTCCGTCGGAACCTTCCACCAGTCCAGCCACGGGATAGTTGAAGAATTCAAAGTTATAAAGCGTCGTCAGAGTGCCGGCGGGGGTCATTCTGAAAATCGTACCGCCACTGCCACTTCCACCAGTGCTGGTTGTGCCGTAGAAATCTCCATTGCTGGCTTGCATCAGACCCAGCGGATTCAAGCCATCGGAGCCGTCGAAACTATGCAGCGTGAGGAGCGTGCCCCCGGGTGTAATTACGAACACCGTTCCACAGTAGCTGCATCCGCTCCCCCCACTCGAAGTTATTCCGTACAGGTCCCCGTTGGTGACCGGTACGAGACCAGATTCAGGAACCTCGCCATCGGCGCAATTTGTTCGCGAACAAAAATTGTGCACAAGGCTGAGCTTGCCCGCCAGCGTGATTTTGAAGGCCGTCCCGCTCGCCTTAAGTCCGCCATCATCGGTGGTGCCGTACAAATTCCCGTCGAGACCTTGTACCAGCGGCGCTTGGGAAAAAGAACCGTTCGTGTTGTTGAAACTGGCCAGAGTAGCGAAAGTCTGCGCGGGCGAAGGAATCGCCGTCGCGGCACAAAACATAGTCGTGAGGCAGGCAGCTTTCCATTCGCTGATAAAAGTCATAATTCGATCTTTCCCGATTCGCTCCTGCTCCGTTTAGATGTACCTCCAGTCTAAACATTAAGCCGATCTAAAAGAATCCCCTCACGGTCCAGCCTATTGGTGACTCATGTTCCACGAGCGTTTGGCTGATCCCTCAGGTATTGCTTCGCCCCGTCGATGATACCTGAAGCGAGATTAGTGGGATCTAAGACCCGCGCGGCATCTGCTTTGGAGGACCGACGGATCGAACAACAGCGTCACCCTGAATGTGACAGTCAGCAGAGGCTTCAGTGCAGCCGTTGCCTTCTCGGTAACCGGACTACTCTGAGGCGTCTCGGGTGCTTTCACTTCTACGAGTCTGTCTGCTTCTGGGTCAGGGAGCAGCGTCCTGAAACTCACAGCAACCAGCGCCGCAAGGGCGGGCATCTATTCCGAGGGAGTAT
>Ga0070766_10000261_pt1 | contig 22134 bp, 11 predicted proteins | sample HubBroMetageWFT6_FD_69782 | JGI IMG/M metagenome (GOLD analysis project Ga0070766, IMG submission 69782) | Warmed and freeze-thawed soil microbial communities from the Hubbard Brook experimental Forest, New Hampshire - Hubbard Brook CCASE Soil... | ecosystem: Environmental > Terrestrial > Soil...
CCGAGCGTAGCTTGGGAGGCATGACCGATTCCAGAGTTTCTAGTTTCACCGAGGGGTCTGCCCTTGTATAAATTTCCGTGGTTTGCATGTGCGCGTGGCCCAGCCACAGCGAGACTTTTCGTAGGTCTTTGGTCGCCTGGAGAACAGTCAACGCGCAGGTGTGTCTAAGGACGTGTGGGGACACACGCTTGGCCGCCAGGGAAGGGCAATGCCGCATCGCGGTGCAGACATGTTTGCGCAGAATGTATTCGACGCCTGAGCGAGTCAAGGATTCGCCTCTCGCGCTGACGAATAATTCTGGCACCGACTGGATTCCTCTCACCGCCAACCAGCCTCGGAGCGCCGCCGTAGTCGTTTTCCACAACGGCAGACACCGTTCCTTGCGGCCCTTGCCATGGACCAGAACATTTGCATGTGGCTGGAACTTCACGTCGTCCATACGAACAGCAGTCAATTCGGAGACGCGTTGATGCGCGCAAGCTGGCTGCCAACGACCTTTGAGCGGGTGACAACTCCACACCTTCCATTGACTTGCCTACCCTTCCGCCATAGCATGTTTGCACGTGATCGGCCATAGCATCTCGCACTACCGGATCATCGAAAAGCTAGGCGGCGGCGGAATGGGTGTGGTGTACAAGGCCGAGGACGTAAAGCTGCACCGCTTTGTCGCTTTGAAATTCCTGCCTGACCAGATTGCTAAGGATGCGCAAGCTCTAGCTCGCTTCCAACGCGAGGCGCAGGCTGCGTCCGCCCTGAACCATCCGAACATCTGCACCATTTACGAGATTGATGACGAGAGCGGACAAACCTTCATCGCCATGGAGTTTCTGGACGGAATGACGCTGAAGCACCGCATCGCCGGAAAGCCTGTCGAGACCGATGTTTTACTCAGCTTGGCGATTGAGATCGCCGATGCCCTGGACGCTGCCCACTCCAAAGGAATTGTTCATCGCGACATCAAGCCTGCGAATATTTTTGTTACCGAGCGCGGGCGCGCCAAGATTCTGGATTTCGGGCTGGCCAAGGTCACTGTGAAGCCGGAGAGCGTCGCCCTGAGCGCTCCCACCCTTGAGTCCGAAAATCATCTGACCAGTCCTGGCAGCGCGCTGGGCACAGTCGCCTACATGTCGCCGGAGCAAGTGCGGGCCAAGCAACTGGACGCACGCACGGACTTGTTTTCCTTTGGTGTCGTGCTCTACGAGGCGGCTACAGGCATGCTGCCCTTTCGTGGGGAAACCTCGGGAGTCATCTTCAAAGCCATTCTGGATGCCGAACCGACGTCCGCCGTGCGGCTGAATCCCGACGTGCCCGCCGAACTGGAGCGCATCATTGGTAAGGCCTTGGAGAAAGATCGGGAGCTGCGCTATCAGAGTGCGGCCGAGATGCGAGCTGACCTGAAGCGGCTGAAACGAGAAACCGAATCACGCTACCGCGCGGCGAGTTCGGGATCGGTCGCGGTCGCCCCGGAGAGCGGCTCTCAACCGAACGCGCAACAGTCTGTCTCGGGGCCATCAGCGTCCGGGTCTATGACGGCGATGCCGATGCAAGCTCCACCCACCTCCGGACAAACGACTAGTAGTTCGGCCATCGCGGCCGCCAGAAAACATAAATTGGCAGTTGCCGCGGGCATGATTGTTGCGCTGGTGGTTCTGGGTGCGGCTGGATTTGGTGTTTATTCCATCCTTCACCGCGGCCTTTCCGCGGCTTTCCAGAACTTCGCCATCACCCAGATTACGAATTCCAGCCGGGCCGTCGTTGCCGCCATATCTCCCGATGCAAAATACGTGCTCACGGTGATGAACGACAAAGGGCTGAACAGCCTCTGGCTTCGCAACGTGGCGACGGGAAGCGACACCCAAGTGGTCCCTCCTTCGGCCAACATTCCCAACGTCGCATTCTCGCCTGATGGAAACTACATTTATTTCCGCAAGGCCGAGAATGCCATCGCTAGCGATTTCAACATCTATCGCACCCCGGTCTTAGGCGGCACGCCAAAGGCTGTGGTCCGCGACTCGGATAGTGGTTTCACCTTTTCACCTGATGGCCAACGAATGGCCTACCTCCGCGCCAACAATCCGGAAACCGGCAAATATCGCCTGCTGAGTGCCAACCTGGACGGCGGTGATGAAAAAGTGCTGCTCATTGAGCCTCTGCAGAGTGGGCTGGCACGTTCGCTGACGTGGTCTCCCGACGGCAAGAAGATCGCCTATCCCGCGTTCCAGCCGGGCAACGCTCTCGGTGGGATCAATCTGTTTGATTTGCAGACAGGAAAAATACAAACCCTCGCCTTTGCTGATAAAGTGATTTTTGAAATGAGCTGGTCGTCCGGCGGGGATGGCCTATTTGCCAACTATCAACAAAAAGGGCCTAATTTCAACCGCCGGCAGATCGGCTACGTCTCCCTGGCTGACGGCCGGTTGCGTCCCATTTCGCGCGATACCAATAGCTATGCGACTTTAAGTCTCTCCGCCGATGGCAAGTCTTTGGCCACGGTTCAGCGAAAAGTGGTAAGCAACTTTTATGTTTTACCCGGCGAAGGAAGCGCGTCTGCCGACGTCAACCCGTTAGGTTCCGGCGGAGAACATATCCAGTTTTTCAATTGGGCGGCCGATGGTAGCTTGCTCATATCCGACCCATCGCAACTTGTCCGGACGGACTCCAATGGAAACAATCCCACCCAACTGATTAACGACCCAGCGGCGAACATTCTGAGTATGTGGCAGTGTGGCGGCTACATAGTTTTTCCATGGGCATTTCACGACAACAATACGTTCAGCATCTGGCGTGTCAATGCGGACGGTTCCCATCCTATGAAGCTGGCGGACGCCAAGTTTGATACGTTTCCGGTGTGCGCGGCCAATCAGAACTGGGTTTACTACTTCGCCGAAGCCAAACAGCTCTGGCGAGTTCCCCTGGATGGTTCTGGTAAAGCGGAACCGATTCCCGACAGCAGTGTTGCCGGTGGATTTCTGACGGGGCGGGGAATGGGCATTTCACCCGATGGAAAAACCCTGGTGTACGGAATCGAAATTGTAAATCCAGGCGACGTGACGGGCACTCACAAAATTGCCCTGTTGGATGTCGCAACTCTCAGTTCTCCGCGTTTCCTGGAAGCCAATCCGCGAATTTCCAAGGGCGTACAATTCACCGCGGATGGAAAGGCCGTCGCCTACCCTGTCACCGAGAATGGTGTGGATAACGTCTGGGTTCAGCCCATCGATGGCGGCCCGGGACGGCAGATTACACACTTCAATTCCGAGCAAATCTTTTCGTTTCACTGGTCGCTGGATGGCAAGAATCTCGGCATCCTGCGCGGCCACACCGACTCCGACGTCGTACTTTTACAAGAATCCAAGCCGTAGATTTTCCTTCGCGCCGTTTCATCATTCGCCTAGCCGAAAGGAAACCAAAGATCAATCCGTCGCGCCAGGCTTCTCAATTTGGAGAGTAGAGAAAGCGGACTAGCCGGTTCTTGCTCCAGCATGCGTCGTTGAGTTCGGGACAAACCGGATACAACTGTCCCCATCCCACTGCCAGCACGATGCGATTCGCCGCAATACCTCGGCTTACTAGAGTCTCTTTGACCCAATTCGCTCGTCGCTGAGAGAGCGCGAGATTGTAAATGAGGTCGCCTCTTGAGGACGCGTATCCCTCGACGTAAAAGCGATCACTGGGATGATCTTTCAACCATCGCACATCGTTATCGAAGGTGCCTGGGTCGGTGGGATTGTTCGAGTCATCGCGGGCGAACAGAACTACGTGGGTGTTGTCGTTGAAAGCCTGCTCCTCGGGACCATACAGAACGACTCGTGGTTGCGCCCAGTATGTCACCCAAAAGGCATCGGCATCGGACGAGTTTGCTCCGGCCTGCTGTGCAAATATCCCGGGAGTGGTTAGCAGGAAGATCGTGGCGGCGATTAAAGCGAGGCGGCATTTCATGGGCTTTGTAACCTCCGTTTCAGTCCTCGATGAACGTGGGTTGGGTGCGCTTTCTCAGCCTGGCGCGCGATTGGCCCCGCGTTCACCTCTCAGAGACTCATATTCTCTTTCTCCCAGCCAGGCTGGTACTGGTAGATTTGCCAGTTGGGGTGGCGGTAATTTACAGGGCTTGTTGGCATTTGGTTCACCACAGACGCACAGAGAAGGGCAAGAGCAGCCCGGTAGGTTATCTCAGCTGAGTGAGGAGGCGGCTACCCAGTGCAGGGATCCTTCGTCGGCAGGCCTTCGCTTTGCGAAGACTTGCGCTTCCTCAGGATGACAGCGCTGAGGGAGCACGAGCGAGGACGCTCGCGCCTACATTTCGACGCTCACGTTTACATTGAATAGAGTGAGCGTTTGAGGAATTGTCCGGCGCCGGGGCGGCCTACGAATTTGTCTCCTTCCACGATCGCGCGGCCGCGGGAGAGTACGGCGTCGGGCATGCCGGTTACTTTAATGCCTTCGAACATGGAATAGTCGACGCGCATGTGATGGGTTTTTGCGCTGATGGTGTGCTTGCGAGTGGGATCAAAAATTACAAGGTCGGCATCGCTGCCAACTGCGATCGTGCCTTTGCGTGGGTAGAGGCCGAAGAGTTTTGCTGGAGTGGTGGAAACCAGTTCTACGAAACGGTTCACGCTGAAGCGGCCCTGGGCCACGCCGCCGGAGTAGATCAGGCTCATGCGGTGCTCGATGCCGGGGCCTCCGTTGGGGATTTTGGTGAAGTCGTCGCGGCCCAGTTCTTTTTGTTCTTTGAAGCAGAATGGGCAGTGGTCGGTTGAGACTACCTGCAGGTGATCCTGCTTCAGTCCGTTCCAAAGTTTTTCCTGGTGCCACTTCTCGCGCAATGGGGGTGTGAAGACGTATTTCGCTCCTTCAAATCCAGGTACGTCGAAGTTCTCAATGGAGAGATAAAGATATTGCGGACAGGTCTCGGCATAGACGGGAAGGCCGCGATCGCGGGCCTCGCGAACCTTTTCGAGGGCGTCGTTACAGCTTAAATGCACGATGTAGACCGGCGCTCCGGCCATCTCTGCGAGGGCGATGGCTCGGGATGTGGCTTCGGCTTCGGCTGTGGTCGGGCGCGTCAGCGCGTGATACTTCGGAGCTTTTTTTCCTTCGGCCAGGGCTTGCTGCACGATTACGTCAATGGCGCTGCCGTTTTCCGCGTGCATGCAGACCAAGCCTCCATTCTTTGCGGTAGCACGGAATGCTTTGAAGATGCTGCCATCGTCGAGCATGAATACGCCGGGGTAGGCCATGAACAGCTTGAAGCTGGTGACGCCTTCGCGGATGAGAGCGTTCATTTCTTCGAGTTGCGCGTCGGGAAGATCGGTGATGATGCAGTGAAATGAATAATCGGCGACGGCTTTGCCCGACGCTTTTTTCATCCAGGTGTCGAAGGCGGTTCGGAGGGTCTGGCCTTTGTATTGGATGGCGAAATCGATCAGCGTTGTGGTTCCGCCAAAGGCAGCAGCTCTGGTGCCGGTCTCGAAATCGTCGGCGCTGCAGGTGCCTCCGAAGGGCATGTCGAGGTGGGTATGCACGTCGATTCCTCCGGGCAAGACATACTTTCCGGCGGCGTCGATGATTTTCGTGGCATTGTCCCGCGGAAGGTTTTGGCCGATGGCGGTGATCTTGCCGTTGCTGATGGCAACATCGCTTGGGTAGGTATCGGTGGCGGTGACGACGCGTCCGTTTGTGATGATGGTGTCGAAGGTCATCGGTTCCTCCGTCGAACTGGCAGACCAGGCATTTTATGCTAAACTGCGACACCTTGGGGCACGGATCAAGACAAAAAACTTAAACCCCAAAGGACACAAGGATCACAAAGGAGATCGCATGCGCTTTGGCATCACAATCAAACCTGACATGCCGGTTGAGCGGATCATCGCCCTCACTCGTCAAGCGGAAGCCGCGGGTTTTCAGTATGGGTGGATCTTCGATTCTCATGTGCTGTGGCTGGAGCCGTATCCGTTGCTCACGCTGATGGCGAGTAACACGAAGAACATGCGGCTGGGCCCGTGCGTTACCAATCCTGCGACGCGCGACATTACTGTGACGGCCAGCCTGTTCGCCACGCTCAATCTGATTTCGGGAGGGCGGATGCAACTTGGCATTGGGCGCGGGGATAGCTCGCGGCGAGTGCTGGGCAAGAAGCCGGTTGGGGCGGGCGATCTGGAGCGGGCGGTGAAGGCATTTCGCGAACTGACAGCGGGGCGTGAGATCGATTATGAAGGCCAGCCTACGCGGCTTTCCTGGGCGAAGGGATCTCCTCCGGTTTGGATTGCGGGATATGGGCCCAAGGTGCTGGACCTGGCGGGCAGACTTGCGGACGGAGTTATTTTGCAATTCGCCGATCCTGACTTGATCGCCTGGTGCCTTGGCTTCGTGAAGAAAGGAGCGGAGGAGGCGGGACGAGACTGGCGCAAGATTGAAGTAATGGCGGCTGCGCCGGTGTGGGTGTCCGATGATCTGAAGGTGGCGCGGGAACGGGTGCGGTGGTTTCCGGCGTTGGTTTCCAATCACGTGGTGGATTTAATTTCGCGTTACAAGCCTGAGGAACTGCCGCCGGCACTGACATCGTTTGTGCGCAATCGAGGCGGATACGATTACCAGCACCATTGTGAAGTGGAGAGCAACAATTCGAAGTTCGTTTCGGATGATGTTGTGGACAGATTTTGTCTGGTTGGGAGGGCGGAGGCGCATCGGGAAAAGCTGCGGAAGTTGGCTGGGCTTGGGGTGACGCAGTTCAATGTGTATCTGATGTGCGGCGACGAGGAGGACACCTTGGAAATATATAAGAAGGAGATTTTGCCGGCATGTGCTGCGATGGCTTGACGCAAATCCTGCCGAGCTTTGCTCGGCTCCCCGGACGTGGGCGTCCGGGGCTACGCGTGCGGCGCTAGCTTCATGAGCGCGTAGTACGTGGCGAAAGAAACCGCGAAGCCTACGAACCATGAATAGTCGTATAGGGTTCGCAGCGATGGAATCACTAAACCCACGAGTGCGGTTCCGGCGCCCGCTGCCAGCGCGGCGATTGCCATCCAGTTGAAGCCCCGTGAATATTCGTAGGCGCCGCCGCGCAAGTAGAGGTCGTCGAGCAGGAGCACTCGGCGGCGAATTACAAAGTAGTCGCAGATCATGATGCCGGCTACAGGTCCGAGGAATGCGGCGTAACCGCCGAGCCATCCGAAGATCATAGTTTTGTAGTTTCCCAGGAGTTTCCAGGGCATCATCGCAATTCCCATGAAGCAGGTGATCACTCCTCCGGTGCGGAAGCTGACCTTGCGCGGCCACAAGTTGGAAAAGTCGTTCGCAGGGGAGACCACGTTGGCGCCGATATTCACGTTCAGCGTTGCCAGCAAAATCGCCAGCAATGAAATCACAACAGCGACCGGCGAATGGAAGCGGCTCAACAGTTGTACCGGGTCCCAGATCGCAGTTCCGTAGATGACGACGGTGGCCGAGGTCACCAGGATTCCGATCAGCGAATAGAGCGTCATGGTGGTCGGCAGGGCCAGGGCTTGGCCAATCATCTGTTCGCGCTGGCTGCGGGCGAAGCGGGTGAAGTCTGGAATGTTGAGCGAGACCGTTGCCCAGAAACCTACCGTGGCATTCAACGCGGGAACCAGAAATTTCAGGAAATCGGGGAAGCTGGTGAAACGCGACGGAGCAGCGAGCATGGGGCCGAAGCCGCCTGCGCTGCGATATGCCCATGCCAGGAGGAGGAGTCCTACGGCTAGCAGAACCGGCGCGCTGATGCCTTGTAAAACGCGGATGTATTCCACACCTTTGAGAATGACGGCCAGATTGATGAGCCAGAAAGCCAGGAAGCAGATTGCGGTGTTGTAGGGAAAATTTCTCCAGCCGGGAAACAAGGTTGCGATCAGGGTGCTCACTGCTTCTCCGCCAATCCAGGTTTGAATGCCGAACCAGCCGCAGGCCACGAGAGCCCGCAAAACGGCGGCCAGGTTCGCTCCCAGCACTCCGAATGAGGCGCGGGCCAGCACGGGAAAAGGAATTCCGTAGCGCGCCCCCGGATGCGAATTTAACAACATGGGAATCAGGACGACGGTGTTCCCAAGGAATACCGTGGCTACGGCCTGCTTCCAGTTCATTCCGCCCTGGATCAGGCTTGCGGCCAGCATGTAAGTAAGAATATTGACCGACATCGATACCCAGAGAGCGGCGAAGTTGTAGGTTCCCCAGTGACGGCGGTCGCTGGTGGTCGGCGCGAGGTCGCGGTTGTAGAGGGGGCTCGATTCGATTCGAGGACGCGGAAACTCTCGGGTGGTCATTGGAGTCAGTCAGCCGCCAAGGTTCGTCCAGTCTGCTCCGTCAGCGGATCGTAGGTTTCGGGACGGCGGTCGCGGAAAAACTGCCAAGTCTTCCTTACTTCGGCAATCATGTCGAGGTCGAGGTCGGCGACGAGGACTTCGTCTTTATCGCGGCTCGCCTGAGCTACAATCTTGCCGCGGGGATTGCAGAAGTAGCTCTTGCCATAAAATTCGCCGATGTTCCAGGGCTTCTCCGTGCCTACGCGGTTGATTGCGCCCACGAAATAGCCATTCGCTACAGCATGTGCTGGCTGTTCCAGTTCCCACAAATATTCCGAAAGCCCGGCGACCGTCGCGGAGGGATTGAACACGATCTCGGCCCCGTTCAGGCCCAGGATGCGCGCACCTTCAGGGAAGTGGCGGTCGTAGCAGATATAAACTCCGATGGCAGCGTACTTGGTTTTGAAAACGGGATAGCCCAAGTCGCCGGGAGTGAAGTAGAACTTCTCCCAGAATCCTGGATGCACGTGAGGGATGTGGTGCTTGCGGTACTTACCCAGATAGTTCCCGTCCGCGTCAATGACCGCGGCCGTGTTGAAGTACAGTCCGGGCATCTGCTCTTCGTAAACCGGGACTACGATCGCCATGTGGTGCCTGGCTGCGATCTTCTGCATCATCCTGGTCGTCGGTCCTTCCGGAACTCGCTCCGTAAGCTGGTACCAGCGAATGTTCTGCTCAGCACAGAAATAGGGGCCGTAAAACAGCTCCTGCAAGCAAAGTATTCTTACCTTTTTCTTCGCGGCTTGGTCGATGAGCTTGAGGTGCTTGTCGATCATGGCTTTCTTGATTTGTGGAAGCGAGCGGTCGCTGCTGAGTACGTTACCCGCCTGAATGAGACCACAGCACACAATCCGAGACATGGATGCACCTCCGCGAGAGGGTAAATATAGCAGACATCACTCCTTCGTGGTTCGGGCACTTGCACTTCACGAACCACAACGGACACAAAGGTACGCAAAGGGAGAATGTGGCCTCGAGTCGAAGTTATGCTCCCGGAGTTTCCACAGATTCGCGGATCCTGGCGTACCCGGGTTTGATGACTGAATAGATGATTCCACAGCGCTGCTTGTAGGGAAGGAATGCGCTCTTCATCGCATTAATAGTGATTTTTTCGAAGTCATCGAGCAAAAGACCAAAGGTTGTAGCTGCCGCTTCGAATTCCTGGGTCATGGATGTGTCGCTCATCAACCGGTTGTCGGTATTGAGGGTGACACGAAATTTTTCCTGATAAAAAATCCTGAAAGGATGCTTAGCAAGGCTGGGCGTGGCTCCGGTGTGGACATTGCTGATCAGGCAAATCTCCAGCGGGATCCGTTTATCGAGGACGTATTGAGCAAGATCGCCCAACTTTACGGCTTTGCCGTCGGCGATAGCGATGTCTTCGATCAGACGCGTTCCATGTCCGATGCGGTGTGCGCCGCAGTACTGAATAGCTTGCCAAATCGATTCCTTGCCATAGCCTTCGCCGGCGTGGATGGTGATGTTGAAATTCTTTCTCTGAATATAGTGAAAGGCTTCTACGTGTTTTTTAGGCGGGTAGCCACCTTCTTCACCTGCGAGGTCGAAGCCGACGACGCCACGCTCACGAAAATCGACGGCGAGTTCCGCCATTTCAAGCGACACGTTCATGTTGCGCATGGCACAGATAATTAATCCTGAGGGCACTCCGAAGGCCTTTTGACCGCGCTCTAATCCCCTCAGAACGGCTGAGATGATTTGTTGGTGAGTCAATCCCTTCTTCGTATGGAAAACTGGCGCGAAACGAGTTTCAAAGTAGACGACGCCGTCGCGGCTCAGGTCTTCGACTTGTTCATAGGCCACACGCTCCAGCGCTTCTTCCGTTTGCATGACCGCGATGGTATGCGCGAAGCCTTCGAGATATTTGGCGAGACTTCCCTGGTTGGCACCTTGATGGAACCATTGGGCAAGAGCCTGAGGGTCTTTGGTTGGGAGCTTCAGATATTTCGCGTGGTTGGCCAATTCGATGACAGTTTGCGGTCGCAGTACTCCATCCAGGTGTTCGTGCAGAAGTACTTTTGGCAACTTTCTCAGCAGCGTTTTATCGAGCTTCATTGAATGTTCGGCTCCCATAAGTGATCAGAGGCCTTTCAGAGGAAAACGATCATTATAGATGCGCTCTATTTTTGACGATGGACCGGCTGCGAAATCGCGTCTGGCCAAGTCGACGTGGGGACGGCCTCTCCAGTGCGAGATTTCCAGCTCAATCTGATTTCCAGCTCAACCTTGACGCGCTATGGCGCGGCTGTTAGATTTCGGTTCCAACTGAATATCCGGAGGTCATGGGTCTGACTGAGCCAGCGAAGACGAAGGATTCGATTGACTTTCGCCGGCGCAACTTTTTGATCCGATGCTGCCAGGGTGCTTCCACGGCGCTGATTCCCGCGGGGCTGCGTGGCCTCGCCTTACCTTCGATCTTCGATTCTCGAGATACAGTCACGCCGAAGGACGATGTTGAGTTTCATTTGCATCCTCACTATCGCGCCGAAATGCCGCTCGATGCCATGCTGCTCAAGACGCCGTCTGGCCGGGACAATTTTGTCACTGAGAAATATCAGGACCTGATCGCCGCGATCCTGGCGGAATGGAGGTCGAACTGGCTGCAGTCTCCACGGGACATGCGGGCGATTGAACAAGTTTTCGCGTCGGATTTCTCCGCGTCTTCGCTGGGGGCGGTTGAATCGCGGCTGGTACGTTCCGGGTCGGCACTTGAGATTCGTCAGAATACGTTTGCGCGCTCGAATTCGGTCGGGAGGGATGGTTTCGTTCAGGAACTGCAATCCGCGATGAGTTCTTTTCTGACGATTGTGACTGCTGAGTTTCAAGTGGTCAGTATTGAGGCGATGCCTGCTACGCCACTCCAGGAACTCCCATCTGGCATGCGGACTCGTGTGCGCTACGAGTTAGTGGGCTCGGGTTACGATTTCTACCGCGAGCAAAGGGTGGGGCACTGGGAGCTTGAATGGGCAGCGGCTTCAGGCGATGGGTTTCGTCTCCGCAGCTGGCGCGCGTTGGATGAGACGCTCAGTCGCGTCGCCGACCCAGTTTACCTGGATATCGCGGCGCAGGCGCTCGGCGGCAATCCCTCATACTCTTCGCAGTTGCTGCGGGGAGCGGATTACTGGCGGACGGTGCTCGACGGTGCTTGTGGCATCGACATTTACGGCCACAACGGGGTCTCGGTCGGCGACATCGACGGTGACGGGTTTGACGATCTCTATATTTGTCAGCCCGCCGGCCTTCCCAACCGTCTCTATCGGAACCGGGGAGACGGAACGTTCGAGGATGTTACGGAATCGTCGGGAGTCGGGATCCTCGAAAATACGGCATGTGCGCTTTTTGCCGACTTTGACAACGATGGTCGGCAAGACTTAATCGTTGTGCGCACGAGTGGCCCACTGTTGTTTCTGAACGAAGGCGGCGGCAGGTTTCGCCAGAAGCCGGATGCTTTTAAGTTCGCTGCACCTCCGCAAGGGACCTTTACCGGTGCAGCCGCTGCCGACTATGACCGCGATGGCTGGCTGGACATCTATTTTTGCCTCTACATTTATTACCAGGGCACGGATCAGTATAGGTATCCCTCTCCTTATTACGATGCGGAGAATGGACCTCCCAACTTCATGATGCGCAACAACCGGGACGGAACCTTCCGCGACGTGACGGCGGAGTCTGGGCTCGACCGAAATAACACCCGTTACAGTTTCTGCTGTGGATGGAGTGATTACAACCGCGACGGACGGCCTCATCTTTACGTGGTAAACGACTTCGGGCGGAAGAATCTTTATCGCAATAACGGTGACGGAACTTTTACCGACGTCGCTCCACAGGCTGGAGTTGAAGATATCGGCGCAGGGATGAGCGTCTGCTGGTTCGATTACGATAACGACGGGGCTGAGGATCTCTATGTCGCCGACATGTGGTCGGCTGCGGGGATGCGCGTCTCAACCCAGGATATTTTCCAGAAGGACGCGCCTGAAGAAGTGCGCGCTCTGTATCGCAAACACGCCATGGGCAATTCTTTGTTTCGTAATACTGGGTCCCCTGGTGATAAAGATGTTGCCTTTCAGGACGCGAGCGCTTCCGGGGGAGTTGCAATGGGGCGCTGGTCGTGGTCGAGCGACGCGTGGGATTTTGATCACGACGGATTCCCTGATCTTTACATCGCGAATGGTATGATCTCTGGCCCATCGCGTCCAACCCAAGTGGAAGATCTGAACAGCTTCTTTTGGCGACAGGTGGTTGCCAATTCGCCCAGCATTGCGAAGCCCGCGCATGATTATGAAGAGGGGTGGAACGCGTTGAACGAGTTGATCCGCGCTGATGGCACCTGGAGCGGGTTCGAGCGGAACGTTTTCTACGCGAACAACCGGGACGGAACATTTTCGGATGCGTCGGGCGCCCTGGGCCTGGACTTTCTCGAGGATGGAAGGGCGTTCGCGCTGGCAGATTTCGATCACGACGGACGTCTGGAAGTTTTCTTGAAAAACCGCAATGGGCCGCAGTTGCGAGTTTTGAAGAACGTGATGAAGGACCTCGCGCCGTCGATTGCTTTCCGTCTTCGTGGGGTTAAAAGTAATTCTGACGCCATCGGGGCGGCGGTTACAGTGGAAACTGAATTGAGTCGGCAGACGCGTATGCTGCAAGCGGGATCGGGATTTCTTTCTCAGCATAGCAAGGAAGTATTTTTCGGGTTGGGCGAGGCGAAAGGCCCCGTGCGGGCGTCGATCCATTGGCCCAGCGGGCTGGTGCAGGAGCTCCGTGATCTGCCCCTCAACCATAGAATTTGGGTTGGGGAGGGGAGCGAGTCATACAAAGTGGAAGCGTTCAAGAGCCGCCCTCAGGGGCTAAAGCCCGCGTCTCTTGTGGCCTCGGGCGGCACGGCTGAAGCCTTGCCCTTCCCAAAACTACTTGGCGGAGCCGGGAATAGTCAGAAAGAAATCGAGCCACTACCTACTGAAGTTGAGACCTGGCTCTTGGCGCCGGTTTCCGCGCCGGATTTTTCTCTTCCCGACTTGAATGGAAAGTCTCAGAGACTTTCCGCGCTTCGGGGCAAAACAGTGCTGCTCAATTTCTGGGCCACAGGATCGGTCGGCTGGCGTGAAGGCTTGAAGGTCCTCAATCAAGTTCACCAGCGCTGGACGGGCACGGGTTCGATCAACCCTCGACTTCAACTGCTCGCGGTGAACCTCGACGATTCTGCCAACGCCGAAAAAGCTCAGGCACTGGCGGGTGAACTCCATCTTTCATTTCCCATCCTTCGCGGATCGGATGACGTGGCTGGCATTTATAACATTCTCTATCGTTACTTGTTCGACCGGCATCGTGACCTTGGTCTTCCAACGTCGTTTCTGATTAACGACAAGGGAGACATTGTGAAGGTCTATCAAGGACGAATAAGCAGCGAGCGCGTCGAACAAGACTTTCACCAGATTCCACAAACCGCGGCGGAACGGATGGCGAAGGCGCTGCCTTTTCCCGGCATCAGTGAGGCGTCGGAGTTTCGGCGCAACTATCTCTCCTACGGCTCGGTTTACTTTCAGAGAGGCTATTTCGATCAGGCGGAAGCGTCATTCACGCTGGCTCTCGGCGACAAACCTTCGAGCGCCGAAGCACTGTACGGCCTGGGAAGCGTCTACCTTAAACAGCAGAAGACGAATGAAGCACGCGAGAGCTTTGAGCGCGCGATCAAGCTGCGCGCGAGCTATCCCGACACTCTGCCAAATGCCTGGAACAACCTCGGCCTCCTGGCCACGCGGGAAGGGCACACGTCGGAAGCGATTCCATATTTTCAAGAAGCTCTGCGGCTGAGTCCTGATCACTTGATCGCGCTCGAAAATCTGGGCAACGCTTACCGGCAGCAGAAGCAGTGGGATGAAGCTCGCCGAGTGCTGGAGCGGGCGGTCGCAGTTGGACCTCAGGATCCGGAGGCGAACTACAGCCTGGGGATGGTCTTTGCTCAGTTGGACGACAGCGATCGTGCCTACGAGTATCTGCAAAGAGCGCTGAAGTTTCGTCCGGCGTATCCCGAGGCTTTGAATAATCTTGGCGTGCTTTACCTGCGCACGCGGCGGCGGGACGAAGCAGTCGCCAGTTTCGAAGAGTGCATCCGGGTTGCGCCCGCGTTCGATCAGTCGTACCTGAACCTCGCCCGGGTCTTTACCATCGAGGGCACTCCGGACAAAGCCCGGGCTGTCCTGCTTGAACTTCTCAAGCAGCATCCTGAACATGCGTCGGCACAAAAGATGCTGGAGCAACTGCCGCAATAGTCGTGAGGTATTGAGCAGATCCGCTCGCGAGAACGCCTAGCTGCGTGCGGGTTACAATGCGGTGCGGAGGATCCATGTCGAAATCGCGCAGGCAATTTTTGGCGGCTACATCGCTCACTCTACTGGGAGCAGCCGCCGCGTCGCTCAGCAAGGCTCAGGTGGCAACCGATCTGCCTCCGGGGTCGCCATCCGCGTTCGGTACTGGGCCTGCGGTTGGACCCGAGGTGACGGTTTCCACGTTCGCCGAGGCGGAGAAACTGGTACAGGTGCCGATGAGCAACGCCGAGCGAGTGATGGCGGCGGCTAGCTGGCGAAAGACGATGGCAGGATTGTATGAGCGACGGACTGGCCCTCGCAAGCTGGCGCTCGAACCGACGCTCGCGCCTGCTTCGCGCTGGGACCCGGTGCTGCCCGGCCAGAAAACCCTTCCGCAGCGCGATCGTTTCACCCGCAGCGACGCCGATCCCGGCCCATTGCCCGCAAACGACGAGGACCTTGCATTCGCTTCAGTCACGCGGCTTTCACGCTGGATCGAGACTCGAAAACTGAGTTCACAGCGGTTGACGAATCTCTATCTTGCGCGATTGCAGCGTTTCAATCCCAAGTTGCGGTGTGTAATCACGGTCACGCGTGAGCTCGCGATTGCCCAAGCCAAGCAAGCGGATGAAGAGATCGCTGCGGGCAAGTATCGCGGGCCGCTGCACGGCATTCCGTGGGGAACCAAGGACCTTCTCGACACCGCCGGAATTCCCACTACATACGGCGCCGAGCCTTTCCGAAATCGCGTGCCCGCGGAGGATGCCGCAGTGGTGAAGCGTTTGCACAACGCGGGCGCGGTGCTGGTAGCCAAACTGAGCCTGGGTGCACTGGCGCTCAACGACATTTGGTTCGGCGGGCAAACAATGAATCCGTGGTTGCCGGAAGAAGGAGCATCGGGTTCGAGCACGGGACCGGGCGCGGCCACGGCTGCCGGATTGGTCGGCTTTGCCATCGGGAGCGAAACCGGCGGCAGCATTGTGAGCCCGTCCATGCGCTGCGGGATCACCGGACTGCGTCCCACGTACGGGCGCGTGCCACGCACCGGAGCGATGACGTTGTGCTGGTCGCTCGATAAGCTTGGCCCCATGACCCGCAGCGTTGAGGACGCAATGCTGGTGTTGAAGGCCATCTCCGGACCAGACTCCGGGGATGTGGATAGCGTGCCCAGCAAGCTTGACTTTGACGCGGGCGCAAGCGTTGCAGGATTGCGTGTGGGATATTTTCCCGCGTGGATGAACGAGAGGCCCGCTACCGAAGTTGACCGCGCCGCTCTGGATGCGGTTAAGAAAGTGGGCATGGTTCCGGTTGAGGTCGCTATTCCAGACTGGCCGTATGGCTCGCTCAATCTGATTCTCTTCGCCGAAGGTGCAGCAGCGTTTGAGGAGCTTGGGCTCAATGGCGGGATGAATCAGTTGAGAGTCCAGACTCCGGATGCATGGCCTAACATTTTTCGTGAGGCCCGATTTCTTTCCGCCGTGGATTTCGTGCAGGCGGACAGGCTTCGCCGCAAAGTGGCGGAGGAGATGGCGCGTGTCTTCGCGCAAGTCGATCTGCTTCTGGTGCCATCGCTGCGCGACGAGATGCTCACCATCACCAACTTCACCGGACATCCCTCACTCACGCTGCGCGCAGGTTTTGTGGAGGTGTCGAGGGCGCGCAGCGATTGGGCACCGGACCCGAGCATGCCTTTGCCAACGTTCGCTCCACCGCGTCGGGTGCCTCACGGCGTCACCTTGATCGGGAGACTCTTTGACGAGGGCACGCTGGCCAGCGCCGGGCTCGCCCTGGAACGCAGCTTTGGCGTAGCGGGCGAACGTCCGCCGGGGTTCTGAGCTGGGGATGTAGAGTTGAACGAGCCTCCACCGCCTTCTACTGCTTTTGCGGGGTCGGAGCGGCCAAGAGGTCCACAAACATCTTGTAGAACTTCTCGGTATTGAGATCGTCTTGCACATCGACCGGCTGGAGCTCGATCTTGGGCTTGTCCCAATCCGTCCAAGTGATCGTGTCGCCATAGCTGTAGCCCTTGTCCAGATTGACGTCCATGAAGCGGGTTTCTTTTTTTGTGATCAGGCTGGGATCGAGCCACGCAGCGGCTGCCAACTCATCCCACAAATAGTTGTATTCGCCATGCAGGTGCGTGTATTGGCCAATATAGCGCGCGGCGGGAGAGTTGCCGGCCTTGATCCGGTTGATCAATTCGATTGTCATTCTCGTCTTCACGGAAATGTCCACCGGCGTGCAGACAATTCTTTTCCACGGCGCCTGCAGCACAATGTGAGCCGCTTCCGGATCGAACCAGAGGTTGAATTCGCGCCTGGGAGTATTGACGAACTCGGGGTCGGTGGTCTGCGGATTCAGGCTGGCGCCCATGAAGACAAGGTCTTTGGCCATCCTCGCAAATTCAGGATCGATAGACATGGCCAGAGCGAGGTTCGTCATTGGGCCGCCCTCGTAAATCGTTATTTCGTTGGGGAACTGGTGGACCATGCGAATCAAAAAGTGGGCTGCGTCTTCGTCCGCGGGTTTGGTACTGGGTTTGCCTTCAGGCATTTCTCCAAGGTCGTCTGCTGGATGATAGAAGCGCGGGGTCCAGGCTCCCAGCCACGCTACTGAGCCGTAGCGTTGCTCCCAGAGTTCCGTTTCCTCTTTTCGCCTGACCAGCGGATACTCGGCACCTGGCACGACTGGAATGTCGGTTCGTCCGATGAGTTCAAGCATGCGTAAAGTGTGAGCCACTTCGGCCTTGAGCCACTGATCGCCGGTCACTACGGTGATGCCCAGGACTTCGGCCTGTGGAGACTGGATCAGCAACAGTATTGACTGCTGGTCGGTTCCGGCGGGGCCGGCCGCGTCCTGATCGATGATGATTTTTCGCTTCTGGCCCCACGCAGACAGGCTAGTCATCAACAGGATTGCGGTGGTCAAAAACCAGAGTCGGCGGAATTTCATTGTTCACCTCGAAGTTCAGAAGCCTAAAACAAAACCCCAATTATAAGGCGATTGCAGACGGGAACACCGGCGACTAAAATGTTCCACGCGAGCGCGATTGACTTCGTTTCACCTTTCCGGTTCGCTTTGTCTTATGGTCCGTTTCCGCGTGACCGTCCACCAACCCGGATACTTTGGAGCAGGTGTCGTTAGCTGCGTTTTTGTAGTAAGTGTGCTTCTCGGTCCGTTCCTGGTTCATGGACAATCGGTTCAGGAACAATTTGACGATCATGCAGGCTCGGCAATTTTGCAAGGATGGGTGCGGGATGCGCACGGCCATCCCGTTGCCGCCGTCACGGTTCACCTCCAAGGAAAGGCCGGGGCGGAAACCCTAACCGCGCGCACTGATTCAGAGGGAGTTTACCGCTTTTCTGGACTGCGCGAAGGCATTTACACGCTACGTGCGGAAATGACCGGATACCACGACGCAACTTTCGGTCCTTGCGTCCTAGGGCAAAAGGAAACGAAAACGATTGACCTCACGCTCGAATCCCAAAAAGCTTCCTGGGCGTCGTCTGAAAAGCCGGAGTTTTTCGATGAGCCCGAATTCACCGTGGCGGGTGTGACTGAGGCTATGAATCCCGGGGGGCACGGCTCCGACGCGAGCACTACGGAAGCGCTAGCGAAGGAAACGGCTTCGCTGCCCGTTTCTGAGTCAAAGATGGAATCCGCCAGTTCCCGAACGGCCTCAGTTTCATCTGTCTCCAGCGCGGCGGTGGAAGACTCTCTGCGCAAGGAGGCTGAGCGCGCACCTGAACACTTTGATGTAAATCACCGGCTGGGTAAATTGCTACTCGACGACGGAAAGGTTGCGGAAGCCATCCCCTATCTCGAGCAGGCTTCTCGGGTAAATCCCGGGGACTACGAAAATTCTTACGAACTGGCGCTGGCTTATGCCCGCGACGGTCAATACGAGCGCGCAGGCACGCAGACACGAAGCATGCTGGCTGCGCAAGACACGGCCGTGAAGGAACTTGATCGGCAAGAGCAGGCCGAACTGCATCACTTGCTTGGCGATGTCGAGGAGAAACTGGCCAATTCTCTGGAGGCCGTCCGAGAATACCAGCATGCAGCGGAACTGAACCCGAGCGAAGCGAATCTATTTGATTGGGGGACCGAGCTTCTGATCCATCGCGCGTTTGAGCCGGCGACCGAAGTGTTTACCAAGGGCAATCGCCTCTTCCCGCGCTCCGCGCGGATGCTGGCCGGGCTGGGCGTGTCGTGGTATGCACGCGGCTCCGACGACCAAGCCGTTGAGCGTCTCTGCCAAGCATCGGACTTGAATCCTGACGACCCGAACCCTTACTTGTTCCTTGGCAAAATGCAAAGCGTCGAGACCGCGCAGTCAACCTGCATGATGGAGAAGCTGGGGCGTTTCGTCAGTCTCCAACCTGAAAATGCCCATGCCAACTACTATTACGCACTCGGTCTGTCGAGACGGAACCACGCCGACGATCTGGCGCATGCGGAGTCCTTGCTGGAGAAGGCCGTACGTCTCGATCCGAAGCTCGCTGCTGCCTATTTGCAACTGGGTGTTCTCTATTCGCAGCGGGGTGATTCTTCCAAAGCAGTCTCCGCCTATCTGGAAGCGATCGCGGCTAATCCGGGGCTGGTAGCTGCCCACTATCGGCTTGCGCAGGCCTACAGCCAGAACGGAGAAAAGTCGAAAGCTCAAGCCGAACTGCAAATCTACGATCAGCTTTCGAAGAAGACAGCGGAGGAAGCCGACCGCCAGCGGCGTGAGATTCAGCAATTCGTGTATACGCTGCGGGAGCCGGCTCCTGTCACGCAGCCGCATTAGCCTGCACCAAGTCCGCGCGCCACGTCGGCCCGCCCTAGAACGTCAGCTTGAGCGCAAACTGGACGGAGCGCGCATCATTCACGGTCTGGTTAACCGTCTGACTGATTACACCGAAACTGCTGGGCGTGTTAATGTCCTGCTCTCCCGTACCGGCGAGGCCCGGAAGGAAGAAATGAGGGTGATTAAAGAGATTGAAGAACTCGGCCCGGAATTGCAAATTCATCCCCTCGCGGACAGGCAATGGAAAATCCTTAATTATCGAGAAATCGGTGTTTACGTAACGAGGCCCATAGACGGGTGCCCGGTTGGCGTCACCCAGTTCTCCGGTGGGCGCTTTCTCGAAAGCGCACGGATTGAACCAATTGGCAATCGTGTGAATTTTGGCCGGCGCAATGCAGGTCGGATTGGCTGCAACTGGCCCAGGCTGGTTAGGATTGCCGACCTCGTTAGGACGCTGCACGACTAGTCCGTTGTACATGAAAAAGACGCCAGACTCATCGGCGCTGTCGACCACGAAAAGCGGAAAGCCGGATTCTGCCCTTTCAATCACATTTATCTGCCAGTTTCCCAACAGTACGTTGGTAGCTCCGCTCCAATTGTTGCCGAAGTACTTGCCCTTGCCAAAGGGCAGTTCGTACAAGACGCTGGCGGTAAAAACGTCGTTGAGGTTCAGTTGAGACAAACTCCAATCAAGACCCTGGGCTCCGGGCAGAGGCCAGTATAGTGCGCCAGGATTACTGCCCAGACCGTCAGGCATACCAGAATCGAAAGTGCGCGACCATGTGTAGCCGATCAGAGCATAGAGGCCGTGCCGCGAGCTCTTGGTCTCGGCCTTAATCTGGAGAGAATCATAACGAGCTGAGCCGCTGCTGTTGTTGCTGTCAACCGCCTGGAACGGCGCCGCATAAGGGAACGTTGGAAAGCCGCAGCCCAGCGTATAACCAGGCACCACACCACAGGCGGCGGGAGAGCTTAAGTTTTCGTTCACTTGGCTTACAAGGATATGGGTGCTATGCGAGCCGGCGTATCCGGTGGTCAGCACTACATCACCAGGCATCTGGTATTCGACGTTGAGGTTGTACTGCTGAATCATGCCCTGTACGAAGTTACGGTTCATGGATTGGATCGTGCCAGTGTAAGCGCTGGGATTGACAGGAGCGTTGTAAATGTAACCGCCCGGAACCCCGACTGTAGAACCTGGCTGGGGTTTGGTTATTGGAAACAAGAACCCGTTCGAGATCCCACAGCCGGCGGCCCCAGGTGTGGCGCAGAAGCCTGTGGCGGGATCCACTTCCGCATAGTATGGCGGATTCTGCCACAAACCCTGCCCCCCTTGGTTCCATGCGGAATCGTGGAATATCGCGTAGCCCGCGCGGATTGCAACCTTGTCGCTTCTCGTCGGCTTCCAGGCAAACCCGAGGCGCGGTTCCAGAGCACCTTTCTGAAACTGAATGCCGACACGGTTGCCGGAACTGATGCAACTGGTACAGCCGGCAAGCCCGGGGCTCCCCGCCGGAACGTACCATTTGAGGGATTGAACATCGAAGTTTGCCTGGCGATTTTCGACTTCAGTTTGGGGGGTCGCCAGAGCCCACGCAAGTCCGATGTTGAACGTCATATTGGCGGTCACGCGCCAATCATCCTGGATAAACGGGCGGATCAATTTCTCGCGGCGACCGACCGTACCCCCAAGGAACGTCTGATCGTGAGCCGCAAACGCCCCCATACTTCCAAGCAGGAGATCACTCATATTGTCGCCAGTGGTTGAAAATGCGCCGACCTCAGTAATGAAACCGTCCTGGAAGGCGTTATTACGTATGTTCATTTCCTCGGCACGGTAGGTTGCTCCGAACCTGATGTTATGTTTGCCGCGAATCAGGTCCAGCGTGTCGGAAGCGGAGTAGACGTTCGTTCCGCCCTGGTAGGGCGCGAATCCACGATCTCCCAGTGACATGTAGTTGGTCATCTGAAACGAAGTAAGGCCACAACTGATGCAGTCTTTGTTTGACTGGTTCAGGCTCGCGGGGTAACCAGTAACGCTATCGCAGCGGCTTCCTAAGTTAGCGCCGGGAATGCCGATGATTGCGGCTTCGCACGAGCCGGTGCCGAAAGAGAGAATATGGTTAAAAATCCGGCTGAATCCGAAGCTGGCCTGGTTGATGGTGCGATCAGAGAAAAGGTGTGTTTCGGACAGTGCAACATTGCGACCATGGTTGTCGATGTACTGGTTGCTGCCGAAGGCATTGACTTCAGCCCAGGTTGGCGAGCCTCCCGGCACAAAGTTCGTTGCCTGATCGTAGCTGAAACGGGCAAAAATCGAATCCTTAGCGGAAAAATTGTGATCGATCCGGATGTCGCCCGTTCCCTCGTTGAGTTTCCTCACGGGCTGGTTCACATAGTTGAAGCTCGAAGCCGGGTTGTTGGCATTGGGCGTGGGGTAGAGCCCAATTAATTTTCCGCCGACCGGGTTGATCAGACTGGCTGGAATCTTGTTGCAAGGCGTACCACCAGTCTGCACCCCGCCGGGCGCAGGAAGAGGATTCCCGGCGGCATCGCATTCAAACGGCGCGAAGGCGTTGTATGGATTCGCGAGGTTGGGAAACCGGATTTTGTTGCCGTACTGCGGTTGCGCAACTCCGCGGGTAAGGCCAAACGGATCCAGGGTAAAGTCGCCGGCCATCATGGCGGTGGTCGGAACCAGACC
>Ga0070766_10000263_pt1 | contig 22077 bp, 19 predicted proteins | sample HubBroMetageWFT6_FD_69782 | JGI IMG/M metagenome (GOLD analysis project Ga0070766, IMG submission 69782) | Warmed and freeze-thawed soil microbial communities from the Hubbard Brook experimental Forest, New Hampshire - Hubbard Brook CCASE Soil... | ecosystem: Environmental > Terrestrial > Soil...
AGCCCAGGATGGTTACTGCGAGGATCCATGGTTCGGCACTTTTAGCACACGGAGCGGCCGCGCTTGCGGACTGGATTGCGGCCTCGTCACATGGCGCCTTCATAAAATAATTTGAAGAAAAAGCGACCCGATCGCGTTGGCTGTAGAAAGGTTGGTACTGAGTCGATTGAGTCGCAACATGCTGGATGTGGACAGTCTACTTCGCGATGGCTTGACGCGCCACTTTAGTGAGATCGAGTGATTGGTTTATTTCGTCGCGGTAAGAGACGTAGCCTATTTTAGAGGCGGAGCAGGGACGATGGGCAGACGTCGCGGTTCGCCGTGGAAGCCGCGGACTTCGATTTCGTCGAGCAGAAGCGATGGCGCGGTGACTGTGCTGGGAATGCCGCCCTGCGCCGAGCCAAAAGCTCCCAGCGCTGTGCCGGCAAAACCGCCAGCAGGATTTTGCATGTAGGTGCCCACGGCGCTATCGCCGCCGACGCCAAGTATATTGCGCATGGAACGAAGAGTGAGCCCTTCGATGTGACCGCCGCGAACCATTTCCTCGCGACCATCCGCAACGTATACGCGATAAACGGTCAGAGGCATGCGCTCGCCGCTGGAAAGTCCGCCGGCAATGGAGCCGATGAACTCGTTGAAATCTTCCTGACGGATGGAAGAGAGCGCCGGATTGTCCATGCGTTTTACTTCCAAGCACCATTCGTGGCCGTCGCTGTGGCAGGCATCGAGGAATTTCTTTTTCAAAGCTGCGGCATCCAGCGAGTCGCTGGATTGAAAAGAAAGATTGCTGGCGAGCGGAATCGTGTCAGAAAGCATTGCCGAGCGCGCGTGGCCATTTGATTTCTGCAGGTCAGGGCCCGGACGGCGCGACATCAGCAAGTTTCGCAGAATCCCATTGTCCACGAGTGTGACGCGTTCAGCTTTCACGCCTTCATCGTCCACCGCATAATTCCCGAGCAACACATTTCCTTGAAATTCTTTGAGCGTGGGATCGTCTACGAGGGTGACGTTACTCGGGAGCACTCGCGTGCCCACTCGCCCGGTCCATTCGCTGCGGCCGCCGAAACGCTCCATGATTGCATCGAAAGAAGAGCCCATGGATAGCGGCGGACGCGCTCCTGACAGTGACGGCGCAAGAACCTGAGCAAGGACGGAGCCAGCCGCGGGCGCGTCAAAAAGCACCGGACCCGTGTAATCCGGGACCAGCGGGCTCGCGCGCAATTGCATCAGCTCAGTTCCAGTTTGTGTCAACGATTTGCGCAGCCCCGCCGAATCCGGAAGGTTCGTGGGCCGCGCGACATACAGCGAATAATAATTGTGCAGCAGCATGCCGTCATCGGCCTGCGTATCAAGAGCTGCTTCCACAGCGGCCAGGCTTCGCGACGTGCGCAGGGTGGTGCCTTCACTGTTCATCAAATAGTAGGTGACGTACACCATGTAATAGTTCACGCGCGAACCGTTCAGCTGCGGGAAATCCTTCAAAACTTCCGAAGCTTTGCGCGCTTCCTCTTCCCAATTGCGCGAGGTCCAATCAGGATCGATGCGCGGATCAATCTGCTGGGCGGGCGGCTCTTGAGCGAAATCGTCAATCTCCGGCGGCTTGGTCAAACTGCGCAGAAACGCTTGCTTCAACGACATTTGCGTGGCGGCCTGTTTGTAAGCTTGATCGGTGGCGAGCCACAAATCCTGCCGAAGCGAATTGTAGTCGCGATCGATTCCGACTTGGCCGGTGGAACCGAGAAAGCCCTGAAATCCGTCTTCACTGATGAAATTCGAGCTATCCAGGTGATAGTCGCCCACGCGCACATCCACGCTCATGATGCGGTCGCGCGTGGTGGAAGTGTTCACCAGCGAACCGAAAGATGCGGTCACTGTGCGAACGTCCAAATCCATCAGGCGGTATTCGATGTAGAAAGGCTTGCTGACACCCGGAATCTGCAACCGCGTTCGAGCGCGCTCCATTTCGTCGTGCATGGCGTGGAGGGTTTGGTCAGTTTCGCTGGACGGCACGGCCGCCTGCGCCGGGGCTGGAACGGGCAGTGGAGAGGCCTTCGGCAGGTTGTGCGCGGGAGTGCCTGCAAATAGAGGAAACGCAAACGCCGCAATCCAAGCCAACACTGAAAAGTTCTTCAAGGCTATTGTCCCTTTGACTGCGAATTGTTTTCCGTGGTCTTAACGGAGCCCGGGTAATGTTCTTGCGGGTCATGAGCCGGAGGCGGAAGAATGGGCGGCTTGTCCGTGGACGTTTCTTTCTTCTGCACTTCCATTTCGGAAATCAAAATTGCCGGCGCTACCGCGGAAACCGGAACGGAACCGGATTCGGCGCCACAATAGCCGTTGAAAATATCGGGCGTGTCGCCGGTGGCAACGATTTTCGTCAACGAGACGAGTGGCGTTCCAACGATATCGACGCCACGAACCAATTGGTCGGGTCGGCCGTCTGGGAAAACTTTGTAAACAACCAACGGTAGCACTTGAAATGCTTGCGGCTGAGAGCGGCCAGTGAAGGTGAAGCCGCCGGCGATATCGTCAATCAGCAGGCCGAACGGTTTTCCTTGCGCTTTTACAAGTTCGATCAGCTTGCTTCGCAGTTGCGCGTCCGTCATGGTCTTGGAACTGGAAACGATCAAGTTTCCCTGGCGCGCGACCGGAACGAAACCGAGCTGCCGGCGACCGTGACCGTTCGACGCCGGGATGGTCACCAGCGGCGAGCGCGACATCAGAAAAGTCTTCAATACGCCGTGATCCACCAGCGAAACGTTTTCGCCGGGTACGCCTTCGTCGTCAAAGGCGTAATTGCCAAGCAACATTTGGCCGTGGAAAGAAGTCTCGGTGGGATCGTCCTTGATGGAAATAAAGTCTGGCAAAATCTGCTCGCCTACTTTGCTGGTAAAGGTCTGGCCCTCGTTTATGTCCTTCTGGCGGAATCCTTCAGCGCGGTGACCGAATACTTCGTGGAAGAAAACGGCGGCTGCGCGGCCGGTCAAAAGAGCCGGACCTGCGTAGGGCTCAACGAGCGGGGCCTGGTCCAAGGCTTCGGTTTCGGCAATCATCGTCTTGATGCGGTCGAAAACAATTTTGTCTGTCGGAGCGTCTTTAGTATCCAGCCAATCGAAATTCGCGTAGCGATTGATGTCCATGCCGTCGGGCGCTTTGCTTTGAACGTAAAGCTCGAGCCGGTAATGCACCTGCCCGAACGCGAGTTTGGTTCCTTCGGTGTTGACCTGGTACTGATTCATGCCCAGGGCTGTGAATGTAGCGATGGAGTTCAACACCGCAGGTGATTTGCTGAAGGCAGCGGTATATTTACGGACGCGCTCTTCCCAAGGCGTGCGGTCGACTTTGATTTCAACGCGCGACTCGATGGAGACGTGCGGCTTCTCACGCGAAAAATCCGGCGCGTTCCCTTCCGCTGTTTGAACCTGAACTTGCTGGCTGGTCTCTACCTTGATAAGCGCTTCGGTGGCGGCGCGGTATTGCCGATCAGTTTCACGCCAGATTTCCCGGCGCAGCACGTCGGTATCATTGTCGAGCGCCATGGTCGTGCCCGGGCTGGTCCAACTAGGCTGGCGATCGCCCAGCTTGTGCGTGTCGTCGAGCTGATAGGTTCCCACTCTGGTTTGTACTTCAAGCCAGCGCGCGCGATTTTCCGAGCTGGAGAGCAGAGCGCCATTCGAGCCGGAAACTTCGGCGTACTGGCGGTCCGCCACCGTATAGCTGATGAAATAATCGGGCGGCTCGGACTTTGAGATACCCGTCATCGAGCGGTTGAGTTCTTCCTGCATGGCGGTGAGAACAGGAGGGGTCGACGTTGACGCGGGTTTCGCGTCGCCAGCGGCAGAAACCCAGGCGCTGACAAGTACGGCCACGGCCATAAATATAGTTGCAGTCTTCAGTTTAGTTTTCATCGTTGCACAAAGCCTTACAGTTTAAGATAGGATGCCTTGAATCCAAAATGAAAACCGGCGAGATAGAGAACCCGGCGCGGAAACGACAATAACGGCACAAGGAGACTTAGATGCGCGCCATGGTCGTTAGGAAGTATGGAGCACCGGAAGTTTTTGAGGCCCGGGAGGTTCCCGATCCTCAGCCCAAAGCAGGGGAAGCGCTCATTCGCGTGAAAGCGATCGGCGTAAATTTTGCCGATCTTCTGCAGCGCATGGGAATTTATCCTGGAACGCCCAAACCGCCTTTCATTCCGGGCCTGGAAGTTGCCGGTGTAGTTGAGAAAGTTGCGGAGGGCGGCGGTAAATCGGTGGAAGGTGAGCCGCTTCGACCCGGCGAAGCAGTTGCTGCTCTTACGCACTTCCACGCTTACGCGAGCTGGGTTGCTGTTCCAGTGCGGCAAGTCTATCGCCTGCCAGCAGGCATGCCGTTTGATGACGCTGCTGCCATTCCCGTGAACTACTTGACTGCCTACCATTCCATGTTCGCGATGGGCAACTTGCAGCCCGCAGACAGAATTCTGGTTCATGGAGCGGCTGGCGGCGTGGGTATCGCCGCAGTGCAGCTTGCGCGAGCTCGCGGTTTGGTAATTTTCGGCACGGCGGGACCGGCCAAGCAGGAATACCTTCGCAAAATCGGTGTGGACCACGCTATCGACTATCAGAAAAGCGATTTCGTCGAGGTGGTGCGCAAATTCGCGCCGGACGGAATCGAAATGGTGATGGACCCGATTGGCGGGAAATCCTTTTCGCGGAGTTATAGGTGCTTGGGTCCCACCGGCCGGTTAGTGATCTACGGCCTTTCCGCCGCCGCAGGATCTGGCGGAAAAAGAAGTTTGACCCGTGGGATCAGCGCGCTGGCCCAGACTCCGCGATTTCATCCACTGAAATTGATGAGCGCAAACATCGCGGTGATCGGCGTAAATCTCGGCCGAATGCAGTTGCGTGGACCTCTGCTGCGGGCTGAGCTTGACGAGATTTTTCGGATGTACACTGCGGGGAAGATCAAGCCGGTGATTGGCAAATCTTTTCCGCTGGCGGAAGCCGCCGCGGCGCACAACTACATTCAGGAACGGAAAAATATTGGCAAGGTCATCTTGACCGTGAAGTGATGCGTACATCAATTGTTAACAGCGGGGCCCGGCTTGGCGAATAGCGATTCGTCCAATTTAGGATTCAACTCTACGTTTTGGATGGTTGATTCGAAAAATTTTGTTCCGTCGCGATAGGTCACGGTTGAAAACGCAAATACCCGGCCGCCCACCGTGCGGTAATCGCTCCAGCGCTGTTCGTTGTCGGAAATCCCTTGTGCTCCCATGGATTGGAATCGCGCGGCGGAAAGCAGGTGCGTTGTAGGATCGAAATAAAGTTTCACCGGGCCGAACGCTCCGTCGATGGACACGCCCAACGTTTTCTTTCCGTCGATGTTGGCTTCTCCGATGAATTGCCCATTCATCTTTCCGGCGAGCACTTGCTCGTAAACCCCCCATCCGCCTCCGAAAAGCGAGATGCCGCGCTTGAATTCTGAAATTACAGGCGTGGTATCGCGTGTACCCTGTGGAAGTTGTAGCCACGCCGAAGTTCCGTCGCAAACTTGGACTACTTTTTGCCCGCCGAAATCTACTTCGCCATGCGAACGGTCAGGGTATGCAACCATCCACCTCACAGCGAGAGTTGTGTCACCTTGGGGAGTCATGATTTTTCCGCTTTCATCGATCGCAAGTGTCGCTACGGAACTGAGTTTTTCACCACCAGCGGCGTTTGCCGCTTCCAGCAATACTTCGTTACCTCGTTTCGTTTCGTCGCCGGCATTCGCGGCAGGTTGGGCTGGTCGCGTGCTTGCCACCAGCGCTGCAGGAATTGCGGCGAGACAAATAATTCCACCGAGTCGAGACCACTTCGTCATATGGGGATTACTCCTGTTTATTGATACTTAGACGTGTTCCACACAAAAAAGGATTGCGCGCACCTTTTGACCTTTTTCGCGCGCTGCCGGAGGGTTTCGTTGCTCGCATGGAACTCGTTTCGTCGCAAAACATTGCGGGATGGGCACATGCCGTAAAATTGAAGTACGAGGGACCCATGAAAAGCCTGGCTGGAATTCTGGTGGTTTTGGTAATTTCGCTCTTAGTTTACAAATATTATTTCGGGAAGGCTGAGTCCGACGGAGCCGGAACGCCCGCGCAAACCATCAATATTGTGGGCGTGAAAAATGATCTCATCTCCATCGCGCAAGCAGAACGCGCTTACCAGGCTGAACACGGCACCTACGCTTCTTTGGACGACCTAACATCTAACGGCGCGGTGACATTCGAGAAGCGAGGACGCCAGGGTTACACCTACGAAATTCAAAACCCCGCCGGAGGATTTCGCGTAGTTGCGCACTGCCCCGCGGCTACCAATCCGGGCTGCAACGATTATTTCATAGACCAGAGCATGGAAGTTCAAACCGGGCAGTAAACACTTTCGCGCTTTCGCCCACTTCTGCACTTGCCGCCACCCACACCCCGCAACAATCGCGTCCGCTTCCCAGGATCAACGGAACATCCAAAAGGCCGCCTGCGTATCTTTGCGTGAAGTTAAGAAGGTGGACAACGGAGGAGGCTTGCTATGGAACCAATCGGACTTGTTGCAGTTGTGCTGTCGTTTTCAGTGCCGTTGGCTGCGATTTATGCCTGGTATCGGGTGCGGAAACTCAGGACGGAAGAACGCCTCGCGGCTATCGCCAAAGGAGTTCAGGTGCCCATCGCGGAGGAGCTGCCTGCGCATGCACGTTCCCGGCATGCAGCAATTTTGCTGATCGCGGCGGGGCTTGGTTATACGGTAACGTTCGCGCTGCTGGCAAAATTTGATGCGGACGCAATGCAAGCGGCCGTTTTCGGCATCATTCCGGTCTCGATCGGGATCGGTTATTTGGTCGATGCGGCGTTGGTCCGCCGGGAACTCGGGCCGTCAGCCTGAAAGATTGTTCTGCCGATTGTCGTAGCGCGTCTTGCGTGCGGCTGGCGTGAAATCAGGGAGTGCGCTTCTGATCGGCAACGGTTACGCCCGCCTCGGCGTAGTCCGTTGCCGGCAAATCGACGAACGTCACCTGAATATTTTCGCGCTTGGCCTTTCCGTCTTCAATCAATACTTGCGTAATGCGCTCAGCCAGTTTGCGTTTTTGCTCTGGAGTGCGCCCGGCCACCCAGGTTACCTGTACGTATGGCACAAAACCTCCTCGTGTTTCGCTAGCTTCTAGCCGAGTGTATCAATCCGCACGCCACCTGCGCTACGCGATGCGAGCAGTTTGTGCGGGCAATTTTGTTCCGCAGTGCGGACAGTTCGACCAGCCCCGCTCCACGCCGCGTCCGCAATTCGGGCAGGTGGCTTGAAGCGGCGTCCCGCAGTGCGGGCAGAAAACAAATCCGGCCGGAACGTCCTGAGCGCAGCCTGGACACGGTTTCGGCATGGCACTGCGCAAGATGAAATACAAAATAATGCCGATGCCGTCCGGGATAAAAATCGCTAGCAGCGTCCACATTACGTAACGCATGCCGCGACGTTTTGCGTCGCCATACACATAACCCGCAAGCAGCACATAGGCAAACACGACGAGCGGGATAGCAAAAGAAAACAGGAACTGCAAGCTTGGGTCCCACATGCGCATGTGGTTATCGCTGGGCAGTGCCACGGTAAAAAGCAGCAATCCCATTCCAAAGTAAATGAGAAAACCGATAATCCATGCAATCCGTGGAATTACCTTTAGTTCTTTCTGAAATCGGCTCATGCCAAGCTCCTCTCGCGCCGCTGCTGAAGTGACAAAAACACAGCCGCTGCGCCACCCGATGCCCAAACAATCGTCGTAAAAATTGCGAACGCTATCCATGCATGGTTCAAGCCCGGATCCAACATTCCAAGTATTCCGCCGCTCACCAGCTTCACTACCGGCCAGCTAATCAGCGTCATGGCCCAAGCGAACAAGATCACGCCCATCATCACAATGCGCTGCCAGCGATGTTCGGCTTCTTCCGCAAGACGTATGGCTGCTTGCGCTCGGGCGCGTTCCACAATCACGGGCCGCGGTTGCGGTGTTGGCAGGCCGCGCATGCCGGCCGCAAGCAGACGCCATCTGTCCACTTCAGTCGAGCAGTCCGCGCAGGTTCGTATGTGGTTCATCACCTGCTCCTCCTCCGCGCGAGTGAGCGCATCGGCTGCAGACAGAGCCAACAATTCGCGGATTTTCTCGTGGTCGCTCATTGCCATACTTCTCCCGGATAATTCGTTTCAAGCGTGTTCCGCAAACGGTCGAGCGCCCGGCGCAACCTGGTTTTCACGGTGGAAAGCGGAGCATCGATCACGTCGGCGATTTCTTCGAGCTTCATTTCCTCTTCGAACCGGAGAGTCAAAACTTCGCGCTGGCTTACTGGCAAAAGTTCCAGCGCCTGGGCCAGACGGCCAGAGCGTTCGCGGTCCATAATTCCATCGAGCACGGGACGCTCGCCTGACGGCAAACGCGTAGCGGGCGATTCTCCCGGCATTCCCGGGATAGGCTCGTCCAAACTTTCCGGCCGTATTCGACGCAAATGATCGATAGCGATATTTCGCGCCACGGTGAAAAGCCAGGCTTCGAAATTACGCTTCGAATCGTATTGCCGGATTTTTTCCGCCACGCGCACCCAGGTCTGTTGAAACAAATCTTCCGCCTCTGCCGGCTCGCGCACGAGTCGCAGCAAATAACGGTAAAGGCGATTTTGATAACGCGCTAGTAGCGCTGCAAGCGCGTCCAGATCTCCGCGCTGAAGCTGGGCTACTTCGCTTTCAAGCCCCACACGCCCCTCCCACGCAATGGCTGCGCTGGCTATCATATCCATACTACGGACGAGGCCTTAAAAAAGACTCACTCTAGGCGCCCTGGAAAGGAGCCTGCAAATGCCCTGCTATCACCGGGTCTGGACAGCGGCGTGTGTTAGAATGTTCATATAATGCTGAAGATTCTTCAGGATCTGCTCGAATTACAAGCCGTGGACATGCGCCTTCAAGACGTGCACGCGCGGCTGGCAGCCTTTCCCAAGAAAATAGCGGATGCCGAAGCGCGCACGGCTGCGGCAAAAGCTGAACTCGAACGCAGCAAGGCCGCTCAACTCGCTACCGTAAAAGACCGCAAAAAATACGAGCTCGATGTGGAGGGTTGGAAAGAAAAGGTCCGCAAGTACAAAGATCAAACCTCCCAGATCAAGACGAACGAGGCGTACAAAGCCTTGCAGCATGAAGTGCAAATGGCCGAAGAGCAGATCGCCAAAGCCGAGGACCGTTTGCTGGAGCAGATGGTTTCCGGCGAGGAATACGACCGGCGCATCAAGATTTCGGAGAAAGAGCTGAAAGAAGTGGAAGAAATCGTGCGCGGCGAGCGTTCCAAGATTGAAGCCGAAAAAGCCGAAGATGAAAAAGCTCTCGCGGAATTAAATATCAAACGCGCTGCTGTGGTTCCCCGGATTCCTGAAAAACTGATGGATCATTACGACCGCATCGTGAAGAAACATAACGGCGTTGCGCTCGCGGAAGTTCGCGACGAAAAGTGCACCGCCTGCGGAATGCGCGTACGGCCACATGTGTTTCAAGAGATGCGCCGATCCAACAGTGAGGAAATGTTTCATTGCGAGACTTGCACGCGCATTCTTTATTACTACGAACCGGCGTCTTCGGCGGCTACCGCTTCTTCCGCCACTCCTTCCGCTCCGGCCGGCTCTCTCTCCAATGAAACTTAGGGTTCAAAATGTTGACAGTTTTCTTCGCCCGGACCGCTGCGAATGAAAGCCGGCTTCAAGTCGCCCAAGTCCAACGTTCCCGGAAGCGCGCGGTTATTCGCCGACGCTCATTCGTCGGCCCCGCCTGCCGTCTACATTGCTAACATTGACGGCGCCTCACGCGGCAATCCCGGTCCGGCGTCGTATGCGGTAGTTTTGCGCGACCCTTCGGGCAAAATCGTTCTTGAGCTGGCGAAGAATATCGGACGTGAAACCAATAACGTAGCCGAATACTACGCGCTACTCGCCGCCCTCGATTACGCCACGTCCCACGACATCCACGCTCTGCGAGTTCGCAGCGATTCCGAACTACTGGTACGCCAAATGCAAGGCCGCTATAAAGTGAAAAGCCCGGACCTGAAACCGTTGCATGAGCGTGCGGCTAAGTTAGCCCGACAAATTCAATACTTCGTTATCGAGCACGTTCGCCGGGAACTAAATTCGGACGCGGACGCCCTCGCCAATATCGCGCTGGACCAAGCGAGCGCGCGCCGTGGGTCACAATTGCAAACCTCGCCCGCTAAGGAATCTCTGGCGGCAGAATCTCGCGTGCCGTCCGCGCGCGAGCCCGTTCGCTCGTTTATCAAAATCCGCGCGCGTTTTCAAAATGGAGTTTTGATCCCGGCGGAGCCGCTCGATCTTCCCGAAGGCAGCGAAGTGACCTTGAATGTCTTCAAGTAGCTGAATAATAAACGCTTAGACGTCGAGTTCTGCGCCGTCCTGTCGCGGAGTTTGGTACTAACGCTCTATTGTTCCACCTTCCTTAGGCCTATAACCTCAACCCTGCAAGATTAAACCTGTGACCCCACTGCTCGACAAACTTCCGACGATACTTGTGCTCGCCGTTCTGGTGGGCATTTTTCTTTCGCTGCGCAAACACGCTCCGTCCGCGCGAATCCGGCTCTGGACCTATGCCTGGGCGCTAATTTTCCTGCACTTCTTCATTCAAGCATTCGAAACGCACACCGGCACGCTGGAAACAATTATTGAATCGATTGATCTCGCCGCTCTTGAGCTTTCCGGCGTTGTTTTCGTTATATCGATGCTTCGTGTGGTCGAGGATCGTCCGAAACGCCTGGGCGTGATGGCGCTTCTTGGAATTTCTGTGGCATTTCACGCCTTTGCGGCCAGTTTCAATTGGCAAATCCCTTGGATCATGGGCGCAGCACTCGCGATGATCTTCTTTGGGTCCGCCATTCTCGCTCTTCGAGTCCGTCCGCTGCCGCGGTTCAACATTGGAGTCGCTCTAGTTCTTACCGCCGTGGGCGCTTGGGCCTTTCACAATCAGTTGCTCGGCAGTCCCGATTTCGCCGTCAACGCCATCTTGACCATCTCTTTCGGGTTGTGCGGACTACTTTTTTGGAAACGCTATCCCAGAAGTTCAGCCGGCGTAATCGCCGTGTCAGGCGGATTTCTCGCGTGGGGCGCGGTTTTTCCGCTCGGAGCGGCAATCGGCCATTTCTGGCCGAAGCTGCAGATGAATCCGGAGCTGTGGAACGTCCCGAAATATTTCGTCGCGTTTGGAATGGTGCTGACGCTTCTGGAAGACAAATCGCGCATCATTGAACAATCCAGCGCGCGCGAACACGCTGAAAATTTGCTGCTCCAGCGCCTTTCGCACATCACTTCACGGTTGCTGGCGGGCAAAGATCCTGCCGCGCTCTGCAAGGAAGTCGCGGTAGCGGTTACCGACGCAAGCAGTTTCAATAAAGCTGCTCTGTTGCTGGCCACGGAAGAACGCTCGTTCCACCTGGCCGGCGCCAATGGGTTTTCGATTAATGAAACCGATGGGCTCGAAGAACGCGCCAGAGTTCTTACCATTGAGCAATTGAAGAAGCTTTGCGATAGCGCCACGAAGTTGGGCAGCAATTCCTATCGCATGCCCGACCCTCAGAAGGAAGTCCTGATCCCGCTTATTTCATGGCGAGGCTCATACGTGGGCTGTCTTTTTCTGAGTTGCGAGAATTCCGCAACGTTTCCGGATGTGTCTGAGATGGTGAAGCTGGAAGTCTTGGCGTCCGATCTTGCCGTCACAATCGAAAACACGCGGTTGCATCATCAGCTTGTGCGCGCCGAGAAACTGGCTGCGCTGGGGCAACTGGTCGCCGGGGTAGCGCACGAGTTGAACAATCCTCTGACCGGAATCATTGGCTATTCGGAATTGCTGGCGGAAGAAGTGCAGGGCGAAAAGGTAGTCAAGCGCTTGCAAAAGTTGGGACATGAAGCTCATCGCATGAAGCGCATCGTGGACGGCTTGTTGCGTTTCGCGCGTCAAAATAATCCCGCAACGCGCGCGGCCGATCTTGATGCTGCATTGCGCGACGTCATCCAGCTTCGCGAATTCCATCTGCGTAAACTCAACATCACAGTGGAAACGCATCTGGATCCGAAACTGCCGCCTATTGCTATCGGCGAGGACGAACTGAAACAAGTGCTATTGAACCTTCTGAACAATTCGATGGACGCGGTGGAAGACAGCGCGCAACGGTCGATCCAGATTCGTGCGACTCGCCAACAAAACACCGTAGTGATTCAGTTCGAGGATTCAGGGCCGGGCTTTTCCGATCTTAATCGCGCATTCGATCCGTTTTTTACTACCAAACCGGTGGGCAAAGGAACCGGACTCGGCCTCAGTATTTGTTACGGTATCGCGCAGGAATGCGGCGGGGAAATCGTGCTTTCCAACAAACACCCATATGGCGCGAGCGTAGTCCTCGAACTCCCGGTTTCTCTCGCAGCCGCGCAGCCCGTTGCTGCACTCTCCGTTTAGCCGCCGATAAGAAATCCGCTCGAATTCAATTCGCTATGGGACTTGTTTCAAAACGTAGGAGCGGTACAACGTGTCGCGTTGAGCTGGTATGTATCCCGCGTCGGAGATAATGCGGCGCAGCTCGGCTTCGTTCGTTCGATTGCGCACGCCTGCCGCGTAAACCACATTTTCCTCAATCAGGATGCTGCCCACGTCATCGGCGCCGAATTGCAAACCTACTTGGCAGATTTTAATTCCCGGTGTGAGCCAGCTCGATTGGATGTGGTCTATATTGTCGAGGTACAGGCGGCTGATCGCCAGGGTCTTCAGATAATCAAAGGCGGTGGCTTCCGGGATCTTCTTGCCCAACGGCGTATTTTCAGGAGCAAAAATCCAGGGAATGAACGCGGTAAACCCGCCAGTATCTTCCTGAATGCGCCGCAAAAGTTCCAGATGGTTCACGCGATGCCGTGCTTCTTCGCCGCAACCGAACATCATCGTGGCCGTGGTGCGCATGCCCAACGAATGCGCCGCCCGGTGCACCTCCACCCATTCTTCGGAGCGGCATTTCAACCGCGATATGCGCGCGCGGATTTCATCGTCGAGAATTTCCGCTCCGCCGCCGGGAATGGAATCCAGGCCGGCATCACGCAATCGTGCAATGGTGTCGCGAAGTGAAAGTCCGGAAACTTCGGCAATGCAGGTAATCTCTGGCGCTGAAAAACAGTGCAGGTGAACTTGCGGAAACCGTTCCTTGATCGAGCGCAGCATATTTTCGTAAAACTCAATGCGCAGGTCCGGGTGCAGGCCGCCCTGCATCAGCACGCCCGTTCCGCCTAACTCGATCATCTCCTCAATTTTTTCGTAAATCGTTTCCAGCGGCAGGATGTAGCCATCTTTGGCCCCGAGCGGACGGTAGAAGGCGCAGAACGAACAATACTCCGTGCAGAAGTTCGTGTAGTTAATGTTGCGATCGATCTGATAGGTGGCTACGCGCGCGTCCGTCTTTTTGCGGCGGACTTCGTTCGCGGCCATACCAATTCCGATCAGATCATCAGAGTCAAAAAGATCCAGCGCTTCTTGTTGTGAGATACCCATTTGCTTCGTCCTTACCGGCATCAGACCAAATAAACCGGATTATTAATGCGTACAACACCTTCGCGAAGAACCGCTCCGTAAACACCCAAGCACCCTTGGTGGCGGAGCGCCACGTTTTGCAAAACCGCCGGCGCAGGTGTGGCGGTTTCAGGATCCAGATTGATCATCACGCAGCGCTCGTTTTTCTTTACTACCTGCAGCGTGACGTCGTCGCCGATTTGCAGCTCACTCCCAATCAATTCGTCTTCGTAATATGGCTGGTCATTATCCCAGCGCACATAAAAGTTAGCACGAAATCGCCGGGTGTCGAGGTCCAAGCCTACTTCTTTTGAGAGCGCGCTGGCCGTACTCAAACCCAGGACGGAGACCGGACGCGCATCGGTCTGGCAACGCTCTGAAAACCTCAGCCGTAAAGACCTGTCGAATCGCTCTTCCAAATATCTGGTGAAACGCGAATCACCCATGCGAAAAACTTCACGCTCCGGGGTGCTCACCTCGACCGCGTAACTCACCGGGTCCGGATTTTCTTCCTCTATCTTCGGCGCTTCCAGAAAACGCGGCCGAAAAAGAATCAGTTCGCGGCCCTGGCGTGCGGTCATCCAGGGGAAGTTCGAACGGTTGCGGTTGTCGATGAACGCAAAAACGCGGTCCCCGATCAGGCCGGCAAAACTAACGCGCGCTTCTTCCAGATCCTCGCCGGCCATACTTTTCACCGGATAGCGGCGCAGAATACTCAACTGGCCAATACGCTCCACAGGTCACTTCCCAAATCCTGCTGTGGTTTTCACCGGCGAATGAAAAAATTCCAATGAGCGCGCGTGTGGAATCAGTCCAGCAGTAGCAGCTTTTTCGTAATATAGCCGCAATCCCGCGAGATATTCTTCCTCCAATCCGAAATGAATATTTTCGGACAAGTAGCGTTCCAGAGCGCGAACTGGTAAATCGAGTTTCAACGAAGCGCCTTCGGCAATTTCTCGTATGCGCCCGAGTCCGTACGCTTTCGAAGCTTCAAAATCGGCGAGAGCTTCCGGAGTGACCGCCTCTCGACGGCCGGCCCAAATCGCCAACACGCAAGGCTTGCCGGTCAGTTCCTGCCACTGGAAAGCTACATCGTACACGAACAAAGTTTCAAATCCCGGCACCGGCATAGATTCGGGGTCGCCCTTGCAACACTCTTCGCCGCTGGGAGCTTTTCCTGCCAACGCTTCCATCTTGAGCGCGATGCGCAGCGCGGGGTCGCCAATCACCAGCGCTGCATCGGCGACCTTCAGCATTTCGGAAGCGTCAGGCGTAGCGTCCACAAATTCCGGATGAATCTTCCAGTGTTCCGCGGCGAGCAAACGCACCAACGCAGCCGAACTTCGCGAACTGGTATCCAACGCGATGCGCTTCACCTTTTCGATCGGGCGTTTGGCTACGACTAAAATGCTGCGGACCTCGCCTTTTGCCGCCACGCCCATGCCCGGCAACACCACTGCATTTTCCATGCGCTGGTATTCGATAGCGGGAATAATCGCGATGTCAGCATCTCCGCGCCGCAGGGCGTCGGCGCATTGGGAGGGCAGCGTAAACGACAAATCGTACTTGCCAGTGAGCGGCCCATCGGTAAAACCCCATACTAGTGGGGCCGTATTCAGGAACTCAACAATCGAAATTCGCAGTTTTGCCATATTTAGTTATTTCACACGCTAGGTACCATCGTAGCACATCGATTTAGACCCGGGCATTTTCGCAAGCAGCGTGCGCCAGAAGGAAATTGGTTACGGGATCGGAGCAAAGCGAATCACTTCGTCCTCCGACGGAATTTCCATTTCGTGTTTCACCGCCGCTTCGTGCGCATCGGAGGGTTTCCAGCTCTCTCCTTTTCCCTCAACCTCAAACGATGCGAAAGCATACGGCATCCCTTCGCAGGCAAGCATCGAGCTTGCATTGCAAATATCAAAGTGCAGGTGAGGCTCCGACGAATTCCCCGTATTGCCCAGCAAACCGAGCACCTGCCCCGCTTTCACTTTGTCGCCTACTTTTACTCGCAGCGATCCAGGTTGCATGTGCGCATAAAACGCATAAAGACCATTTCTAATGTCCATAATCACGTGATTGCCGCCGATGGTTTCGAGGGTTATGGGTACAGCCAATGATTTCGCGCCAGGCGTGTTCTGCGGAATGCCGTCTTTCGTTTCGGTAACCGTTCCGTCCGCCACCGCGTGAATTTCGTGCCCATACGCACGATAATTTCTGTTGTCTGCCGGATCGCCTTGATACGTTTTTCCGTCCGGATAGCTTTCCACCCAGTCAATCGCAAATCGTTGGGAGATATAAGCGCGCCCGTTGACTGGAATCAGCGCGCGCCGATGCGCCGAAGTATTCGAAGGACCGTTTCCGGCCACCCAATCCTCGCCAGTCAATGGCGCGTTGATCACCACCACCGGCTTTCTATCCACGGCTGTCGAGGGGATATCAACAGAAAACCCTTCGGGGTAATCACCAATTTTCGCGGTCACTCTGTGGCTTATCGAAGCAGGCACGGCGTCTAAAGTGTCAAAAGTTGCCCAAATATACACTACCGCGAATTGCGCAGGGCCTATTTTTGATTTTTGCGCGGCGTCTCCGCCGGGATGAAGGACCATTCCGTCAAGTTCGCCACCCGAAAAACTCGCCAACGGTTTCTGGCCGCCGTTTGCATCCAACAGTTCGATACGCGTCAGTTCGCAGTCCCATTTCCAAAGGTTGGAAACGTGCAGCTCGTAAACCAAATGCCATTTCCCATCTGCTTTAAATGCCGTTGGCGCAACTGGAATCACAATGTCCAACGGAAAGGTCAGGGGCTTCGGAGTATGTTCCGTGCTTTTCGTCGCATTCTCCTGAGACGGTTTCGATCCCGCGCTGCGCTTGAACGAAAGCGGCTGCTCCGGAACTCCACTTTGCTCCCAGGTTCCGGAAATCTCCGTGCCTTTATCATTCATCTCTCCTTTGTAGAAGCCGCCAATCCGGCTCACCTCAAACTTAACCTTGTTGCCGTCCAGCGACGCCTTCTCAATCGGCAGCGTCGCATGCTGGTCCACGCTATCAAGCTGTCCCGTTAGATCCCCGCTACTGGTCTTATGGATTGTGACTACGAGGCGGAGACGGCCGCCCAAAAGTCCTTCCCACGTTCCTTCCAGGCTGGCCGCAGCATTCGTTTCCTGTGCCATCGCGCGCGAACCTGGAAAAATTAAGATGACGATTGCTGCCAGCAAAAGGCGGCCCCCGCGAGCCATTCGTCGCGACCGCGCAAAGTTCGTTTGTAATTCCCGTGTATTCGCTTTTTCGTTAGAACGCAACCTTCTCATCCTTCGCCCCCTGCGGCCTTGTATTCTTACCGCAGTCCAGCCGCATGTCCAGCCCAAGCCGTTGAAGTGAATATAAGTGCATTTGAACTGTCTGTTTGCCGGTTTAGAATTCAAGAGTCAGGAAGATTTCGATTCGCTCGAAACATTCGCTGAAAATGTGCGTATTGCTTGGAAGAGACCTAATTGCTGGGAGGATCCATGAAACCGCTAGCCCGCTCGGCTGTGACGTTCTCTTTAACTCTACTGACGTTTTCTCTGGTAATTTTGCGGGGCCAAATGACATTGGCGGATAACCAGTCGCTCGCGCTTACTGGCGCAAAGATCTACACCTCTCCTACCGCCACCCCGCTAGCAAACGGCGTGATCTTGATTCGCAATGGGAGAATTTTGAAGCTAGGCCCAGCCTCGTCAGTGTCGGTCCCCAAAGATGCAAAGAAACTGGATTGCACCGGCAGCGTAATCGTGGCTGGCTTTCAAAACAGCCACGTTCATTTCACTGAAGATAAGTGGAATGGCGCCGCAGACCAGCCAGCCGAAAATTAGCTCAGCAGCTCAAAGATATGCTGACACGCTACGGGTTTACGACCGTGGTCGACATAGGCTCGTATCTTCCCAACACGGTTGCCATCCGAAAACGAGTCGAGTCCGGCGAAGTCGCTGGCCCGCGCATTTTAACTGCGGGTAGCGGCCTTTATCCGCCCAACGGTGCGCCGTTTTACATTTCCGATTCCATCAAGCCGTTTCTTCCGCAACCCGCCACGGCCGAGGCTGCCATTCAGGTTGTTCAATCGCAAATCGATGGTGGAGCAGACGTCACCAAGCTTTTCACCGGTTCACTTGTCAGCCACGCAGAAATCAAATTGATGCCGCAGGAAGTCGCCACTGCTGCCGTTTCCGTTTCTCACCAGCACAATCATCTGGTATTTGCCCATCCTTCAAATATTCCCGGCCTGGAAGTTGCGCTCAACGCCGGCGTTGATGTGCTCGCGCACACCACGCCGATATCCGGAAAATGGGACGACGCGCTAATCGCTAAAATGCTCGCTCACCATATGTCACTCACCCCGACTCTTAAGTTGTGGCTGTATGAGGCGAGAAAAGACGACGGCACACGCGAACAAGCCGAGAGCTTTGCGGCCAAAGGAGTGGCAGAACTCGGCCAATATCAGCGAGCGGGTGGCCAAATTCTTTTCGGCACTGATGTTGGATACGTAACCGACTACGAGGTCACCGAAGAGTTTCGCTTGATGTCGCAAGCTGGCCTTACGCCGATGCAAATTCTCGCGTCGCTGACGACCGCTCCCGCCGCTCGCTTCAACGAATCGCAAACGCGCGGCCAAATAGCTTTTGGAACGGATGCGGATCTTGTGGTTCTCAGCGCGGACCCCGCGAACGACGCAACCAACTTCGCCAAAGTTCGCTACACCATTCGGCACGGCCAAATAATATACACAGCGTCTTCAAACTAACTTCAAGGATTGATCGAACCACGAAAGAGCGATTCTTATGAACGTCAGACTGGGTTAAGTTGCAAAAACTAAGTATTCACTCTTACTTCAAGTTGAGTACTAACACCGCTGGACAATCCAGCAACCCGCTGCGTGATCTCAGCCCCGAATCCGACTTTTTCCCAAAATGCAACCCCGGGCTCGGCCCACGCATGGCCGGAAAGCTGCTGCAAGACTTCGGCAGCTCAGAAGCAATTTTTACGGCCTCGCTTACCGCTCTGGAAGCTAAACGCTTGCCCGCCGGTGTAGCCTAAGGCAATCCACGCTCGCCAGTCGCTCAGCGCCGCGTCAAAGGAGTTGGCACAGGTCCAAGCCGTTGGCCGCCACCTTTTCACTGGGGACGAAACCGCACTACCCGCAGCGCCTGCGTGAAATTTACGACCCTCCACCGCTCTCTATGTCCGCGGAAATATTGAACTTCTAAGCCGTCATCCAATTTCCGTGGCAGGCTCGCGTCGTGCAACCCCTTACGGGAATCAAATGACTCAGAGGCTGGCAAAGGACTTGGCCAATTGCGGCCTAGTAATCGCAAGCGGACTTGCTCGGGGAATTGATTCCTGCGCGCACAAAGGCGCGCAGAGCTGTGACACGGGAGTGACCATAGGGGTCTTGGGCTGCGTGTCGATGTAGTTTATCCTAAGGGGAAAAAGAAAATTTTCGAAGAGATCACCCAGCGCGGCGCAATCGTCACGGAATTCCCGACGGGAACTTTTCCTGCGCCCCAAAACTTCCCGATTCGGAACCGGATCGTCGCTGGGTGTGCTGGTGGTGGAGGACGCACCGCGAAGTGTACGGCGTGCCGGGAAACGTCTCACGCAACCTTCAAGCTTTGGCCCGAATCAGCTTATAAAGCAGGGTGCCAAGCTAGTCACCTCGTGGGAAGATGCGATTGAGGAGCTACCGACCCCGGTACGGTCGTAACTTTTGCCTGTCGAGGCGGCAAACTCCGAAGAGCGGGCTAAGCTTGTGCACGAAAGTCTGACCCCTGCCGAGCGCACGCTCTACGATCTTTTAACGGAGGACGAATCGCGCCATATAATGATGATATGGTCGAACTTTCCGGCCTGACTTCTTCGGAAGTGCTGGCCGCTTTATTTGACCTGGAGCTCAAAGGCGTGGTACGTCAGTTACCTGGTAAGCAATTCTTGAAAGTCCTGTTGTAACCTTCCAGGGGATAGCAGGCTAGGATGGGAGTGCGCCAGCGCCTTCGAGCGCTGGCCCAAAAGCTGTTTCACGAGGAACACGATAGAAAATGGCACGGTCGCTCGTAATCGTTGAATCGCCGGCTAAGGCGAAAACAATTAATAAGTATCTCGGCCGCAATTATACGGTCAAGGCTTCCTACGGCCACGTGATGGATTTGCCCCGGAAGACCATCGGTATCCTTCTGCCCGGAGAAGAAAACGGAAAAGGCAAAAAGAAAAAGCGTAAGGCCAAGAAGGCTAAAGGCGTCGAGGCTGTTCCGGAGAAAAAAGCTCCCAAGCCGGTGACGATTACTGCTAACAATATCTTCGAACCGACCTATCAAGTCATACCGGGGAAAATCAAAGTAATCAACGACCTTCGCAAAGCGGCGCGCGGCGCTGACGCTATCTACCTGGCGGGTGACCCGGATCGCGAAGGCGAAGCAATTTGCGCGCACTTGGAAGAAATCCTGAGCAATCCTCGCGAGTACTCGAACCTGAAAGAGGAAGGCGAGGCCGAATCGAAAAACGGCGACGAATCAAAAGAAAGCGGCAAGAAAGAACCGAAGCTTGCCAAAGGAAAATCAGAAGTTCCGCCGATCTACCGCGTGATGTTCAACGAAATCACTCAGAAAGCTATCAAAGCCGCCTTCGAAACGCCGTCGAAGGTAAATGCGAACTTGGTGGATGCGCAGCAAGCTCGCCGCGTTCTGGATCGTATCGTGGGTTACAAAGTTTCTCCCCTTTTGTGGAACAAAGTGCGGCGTGGTCTTTCCGCCGGCCGCGTGCAAACCGTCGCGCTCCGATTAATTGTTGAGCGCGAACAGGAAATTCGCGCATTCGTCCCCAAGGAATATTGGACGATCCACGCGCTTTTAGGCGCGGACGAACCACCTTCCTTTGAAGCCAAGCTGATTAAATATAAAGGCGAAGACATCGAGGTTCCGGATGAGGCGGAAGCGCAGCGTGTTCTGGCCGCCGTTCAACACGCGATATGGCAAGTTTCCAGCGTTGCGCAAAAGGAAAAGCGCCGGTTCGCGCCGCCTCCATTCACTACTTCGAAGTTGCAGCAAGCCGGCTACAACCGGCTGCGTTTCACGGCCAAGCGCACCATGATGCTGGCGCAAAAATTATATGAAGGCGTCGAGCTTGGCTCCGAAGGTTCGGTTGCGCTCATTACCTACATGCGTACAGATTCCGTCAAAGTTTCGAATGACGCTCTCACCCAAGTTCGCGAGCACATCGGCTCGAGTTATGGCGAAAAGTATCTTCCGGAAAAACCGAATTTCTTCAAGTCGAAGAAAGACGCGCAGGAAGCTCATGAAGCGATTCGTCCCACGGATGTTTCGCGCACGCCGGAAAGTGTGAAGCCATATCTCGACGAGTCCATGTTCAAGCTCTACCAGATGATCTGGCAGCGCTTTGTTGCTTCGCAAATGGTCCCGGCCGTGTTCGATCAGACCACCATTGACGTGGACGCGAACGATTACACTTTCCGCGCCACCGGCTCAGTTCAAAAATTCGATGGCTACCTGGCCGCCTACCAAGCCGTGAAGGAAGAAGAAGAAAAAGATGACGAAGGCGATGCAGCCGGCAATCGGCTGCCGCCGGTTCGCGAAGGCGATCAGCTTCGCCTGGAAACCATTCGGCCCGAACAGCATTTCACCGAGCCGCCGCCGCGTTACACCGAAGCGACGCTGGTGAAAGAGCTGGAAGAAAAAGGAATCGGCCGGCCTTCCACTTACGCCACGATCATCTCCACTATCGTCGAGCGTGAGTACGTCACCAAGGATCAAGGCCGCTTTACGCCTACCATGTTGGGTGAACGCGTAAGCGTGCTGCTGGTCAAAAGTTTCGAGGATATTTTCGACGTTGGCTTCACTGCCCGCCTTGAAGAAGAGCTCGACGAAATTGAAGAAGGCAAGTTACCTTGGCGCCAGGCGGTAAAGGAATTCTGGGATCCTTTCCTGCTGGATCTGGATAAGGCCTCGGATGAAATGCTTTCGTACAAGGCGGGCATTCCGACCGGACAAAAGTGCGAAAAATGCGGGCAGGGAGAATTGCTCGAACGCATCAGCCGCCACGGTTTTTTTCTGGGATGCGACCGTTATCCGGAATGCGATTTTATTAAAGACCTATCGCCCGAGCTGCCCGCAGACGATGGCGAAGTAAAAATTGAATATTGCGATAACTGCGGTAAGGAAATGGCCATTAAGCGCGGCCGCTTCGGCGTGTTCCTGGCGTGCACGGGCTATCCTGATTGCAAGACGACTCGTCGCCTGGTTAGCGGCACCCGCACCGCGCGTCAGCCGGATGTCCGTCTCGACGAAAAATGCCCAGTGGACGAAGGCCAGCTTCTTCAGCGCCAGGGCCGCTTCGGCGATTTCATCGGCTGCGAAAATTATCCGAAGTGCAAGTACACGCGACCTATCACGCTGGGAATTAAGTGTCCGAAATGTGGCGAAGGCGAATTCGTTCG
>Ga0070766_10000264_pt1 | contig 22066 bp, 22 predicted proteins | sample HubBroMetageWFT6_FD_69782 | JGI IMG/M metagenome (GOLD analysis project Ga0070766, IMG submission 69782) | Warmed and freeze-thawed soil microbial communities from the Hubbard Brook experimental Forest, New Hampshire - Hubbard Brook CCASE Soil... | ecosystem: Environmental > Terrestrial > Soil...
ATGGACGAGCTCGAATTCGCCGCCGAGTGCGGGTTCGACGCGGTCTGCGTCAACGAGCACCATTCGAACGGCTACGGGCTGATGCCCTCGCCCAATCTGATCGCCAGCTCGCTGGCGCGGCGCACCACCGACACCGCGATTTGCGTGATGGGCAATTCCTTGGCGCTCTACAACCCGCCGACCCGGGTCGCCGAAGAATTCGCGATGATCGACGTGATCTCGGGCGGCCGCCTGATTGCCGGCTTCCCCGTCGGGACGCCGATGGATACTTGCTTCGCCTACGGCCAGAACCCGTCGATGCTGCGCGAGCGCTACCTCGAAGCGCACGACCTCGTGGTCAAGGCGTGGACCGAGCCCGAGACCTTCGCCTGGAACGGTCGCTTCAACCAGCAGCGCTACGTCAACATCTGGCCGCGCCCAGTGCAGAAGCCGCGCCCGCCGATCTGGATCCCGGGCGGCGGCTCGGTCGAGACCTGGCGCTGGTGCGCGCAGATGGACCACGTCTACTGCTACCTGTCCTATTTCGGCTACAAGGCCGGGCAGACGACGATGACCGGCTTCTGGGAGGAGATGAAGCGGCTCGGCAAGGAGCCGAACCCGTATCACGCCGGCTTTCTGCAGACCGTGGGCGTCGCCGAGACCCGCGAAGAGGCCTACAAGCTCTACCGCGAGCCGGCCGAATATTTCTATGGCCGCTGCCTGCACATCGACGCGCGCTTCGCCAATCCGCCGGGCTACACCAGCGAGGGGACAATGCGTTCCGGTGTGCAGGGCATGGTGTCGCGCGCCGCGGAAGCGTCCTCGGCGCCACCCAAATACGCCGACAAGTTCCAGACCCTCGCGCGCGAGATGGACGGCATCGTCGACAAGGGCTACGTGATCATCGGCTCGCCCGACGAGGTCGCCGCGCAACTGAAGGAGGTCGCGCAGAACCTCAATGTCGGGCACCTGATGATGCTTCTGCAGTTCGGCAACATGAACAAGGACCTCGCCAACTACAACACGCAGCTCTTCGCCGAGAAGGTGATGCCGCAATTGAAGGGCGTCTTCGCCGAATGGGAGGACCGCTGGTGGCCGCAGCCGATGGACCGGACGGAGCGGGCGGCGCTGCCCTCCTTTCAGCCGAGCGCGATGGCGGCGGAGTAACGGCGTGAGCGAACCGGCGACCTTTACGGTCGAGCTGAACGGGTTTACGTGCCGCGTCTGGAAGGCGGGGCAGGGGCCGAAGCTCGGTTTTCTGGCCGGCTTCGGCGGGCTGCCGCGCTGGACGCCGTTTCTCGACGCGATGGCTCGCGAGCGCACCGTGATCGTGCCGTCGCTGCCAGGCTTTCCGGGCGGCGAGCGCGGCCACACCATGCTCGACAACCATCTCGACTGGGTGCTGGCGACATATCAGCTGTTGCACAAGGCCGGGCTTGACGGCGCCGATCTCGCGGGCAGCTCGGTCGGCGGCTCGCTCGCCGCAGAAGCGGCGGCAATCTGGCCCGCATCGGTGCGTCGCCTGGCGCTGATAGCGCCGTTCGGCCTGTTCGACGAGAAGGAGCCGGCGACCGATCCGTGGGCGCAGCGGGCGCCCGACGTGCCAGGCCTGATGTGTGCCGACGCGGCGCGCTGGGAGGCTCTAAAGGCCGAGCCCGAGGGTCAGAACTCGCCGGAATGGCCGATCGAGCAGACCCGCGCCAATGAGGCCGCGGCCCGAATCTTCTGGCCGCTCGGCAACACCAAGCTCGAAAAGCGGCTGCCGCTGATTACTGCTCCAACCCTGCTCTTGTGGGGCGAGCAGGACCGGATCATGCCGCGCAGCTATGCCGACCGCTTTGCCGCCGGGATCGCCGGCAAGACCGAGATCCGGGTCATTCCCGGTGCCGGCCATCTTGCCGAGCTCGACCAGCCCGAGGCGGCCGCCGAGGCGATCCTCGCCTGGACTCGCTGACCCTTTCCGCGAAATCGAGCATTTGAGGCATTGATCGACGCGGCGGCGGCTTTGCGCTTGAACTCGCGCGTGCCTCTGCTCAACCTGAAGTAGCCAAAGAGAATAACAAACTGGGGGACGCCATGCCGGAGGGTCCAGGGCCCTTTTTGCTGTCCCAAGTCTTGCAAGACGAATTGACGGCGCTGGGTTTGGCAGTTCCGGACCTGGCCGACTTGAGCGAACCGGAAAAACGTCGCCGGCTCTACAGCGCCTTCTACCAGCACGACCTTTCGGCGCTGTGCCTGTCCGGCGGCGGCATCCGCAGCGCCTCGTTCTCGCTCGGCGTGATCCAGGCGCTGGTTGACCGCGGTTTGCTATGCAAATTTAATTTTCTGTCCACAGTATCCGGCGGCGGCTATATCGGCTCGTGGCTTTCAGCCTGGCTGCACCATACCGGCAATGCCGACGAGGTCCTTGGCCGGCTCGGCTCGCGCCGCAACAGTTCGGACCGCGAAGCGCCGCCGCTCGCGCATTTGCGCGAGTACAGCAATTACCTGACCCCGAGAATAGGCGTGTTCTCGGCCGATACCTGGGCGGCGGTCGCGATTGTGTTGCGGAACGTCCTTGTCAATTGGCTGATCCTGATGCCGGCTCTGGCGCTGCTGGTGATAGGGGTAAAACTCGTTGCACTTGCTCTAACCACGCCAGCACTATCCGCTCCGCCGGTCCTGCCTGATTCTCTCGCCGTTGTGGTTGCGTTTGCATGCCTTTTCGCCGGGGGCGTGGCCTTCGGCTACAAATTGGGCCGGCTTTATCTGCCCGCCCATAGTGAGAACCCGGGTGTGCACGCCGGACATCCACCCGTGGGTTCAGGGACGACAAGCGGGACGCAGCGCCGCTTCCTATGGCGGAGCCTGTTGCCGGCAGTGCTCGGCGGATTTTTCTTTGTCTGGCTCGCCGCGCATCGACAGACTCCCGCTATCGGCGTGCTAACGCTCCTGCCGAGCGCTTTGACACCGGACCCCAATTCATTCTGGGCGATCGCCTTGTTCGGCGGAGCCGTCTATTTGATCGCTCTGATCGTCGGTTCTTTGTACGCGCACCACTTCGTTCGGCCAGGCCCGGGGCATGCCCGCCGCTTTGGCATTGGTGGTCGCGATTTCTTCGCCTGGATCGGCGGCGTCCTAGCGTTTGCGACCCTCGTCTGGCTGGGTGCGCGCTACATCAATAGTCGTGGCGAGACCATCACGCTGTTGCCCGAACTTTGCGTGAGCGCCGTCAACTCATGCGTCGCCGACGCCCAGATGCACCCAGTTCCGATCGCGGTAAGGAAGGAAACCCTTGGTGTGATCGTCGGCATGCCGTGGTTCCTGCTGGCGACGATACTCGCCCACAGCATGTATCTACTGCTCAACAGCACTTCGCGTAAAGGCGAGGTCGAGCGGGAATGGCTGGGGCGGGCCAGCGGCTGGCATTTGATTGCTGCGCTCGGGTGGATCCTCGTGGCGGCGGTCGTGCTGCTCGGGCCCGCGCTTTACTACAACGAGCGCTTACTGGGACAGAACGCGGGCAAATGGCTTACCGCGCTGACCGTGGCAAGCGGCATGGTGACGGCGATCCTGGGCAAGAGCGGATTGACGCCCGCGACAGGTGCGGCCAGCGATTGGAAGGGCTTTAGCGCGAACATCACGCTAGCGGTCGCCGGGCCGCTGTTTGCCGCATTAGTGCTGATTCTGCTTTCGGTTGTCATCGATTGGCCGGTGATCGGTCTAGACCAGCAATGTTTTCCGACAAACGGCAGTTGGGGTTGCCGCAGCTGGGGCTGGTGGATTCCGATCGTCGCTTCTCTCGGCGTGCTTTTCGTCGCGAATTATTTGGCTAACGTCAATTCGTTCTCGCTGCACGCGCTGTATCGAAACCGGCTGATCCGCGCCTTCCTAGGTGGCGCCCGAAGTCCCCACCGTCATCCGGACGGGTTCACCGATTTCGACTGGGACGACGACCTCCGCGTCGCCAGTCTCTGGAAGCGGGGGACGGTGCCGGAGGGGAGGGACTGGCGTCCGTTCCACGTCATCAACATGACCCTCAACCTGGCCGAGACGAACCGGCTCGCCTGGCAGCAGCGCAAGGCCATGCCGTTCAGCGTCACGCCGTTTTTCTGCGGCAACGCCGATCTCGGTTACCGCCCCACCTATCGGTATGGCGGCGGTCCCGTTGCTCCGGCGCCCTCTGGAGCAGCGGCGGCATCAGGGATTTCACTGGGGACCGCGATGGCGATTTCCGGTGCCGCGGTCAGCTCCAACATGGGCTATCACTCGTCGATGTCGCTGTCGTTTCTGCTGACCTTTTTCAATGTGCGGCTGGGATGCTGGCTTGGCAACCCAGGAGGCAAATGGCAAGGGTCGAATGCGCCCTACAGGCAGGCCGGCCCGCGCTTCGCCGTGTTGCCGCTGTTGCGGGAGCTGTTCGGCCTCACCACAGCGGACAGTCCGTACGTTTATCTTTCGGATGGCGGGCATTTCGAGGATCTCGGACTCTACGAGATGGTGCGGCGTCGCTGCCGTTGGATCGTCGTCTGCGACGGCGACAAGGATGCCCAGCGGGGCTTCGGGGATCTCGGCAATGCGGTGCGCAAGATCTGGATCGATCTTGGCGTGCGGATCAGCTTCGACAATTCGCCGCTGCTCGCCGCAGATAAGGACGCCAAGCCCATCGAAGTGCCTTATTTCGCGCTCGGCACAATCGATTATGTCAGCGACGAGCCGATCGAGGGGGAGACTCCGAAAGGCAAGATACTCTACATAAAGCCGATCGTGCGGGGTGACGAAGTGGCTGCCGATGTCATCGCCTACAAGCGTGCGCATTCCGAGTTTCCGCAGCAGCCGACGACCGAACAATGGTTCGACGAGTCGCAGTTCGAGGCCTATCGGCGGCTCGGTGAGCTGATCATCGAACGGATCGCTAGCCCGTTGTCGCCGGTTCCATCCGATCTGACGGACTTGTTCTCAGGCCTCGCAGCCATAGACGCGAAGACTTTGGGAACGCGCGTGCCGTGATACGATGAGCAGTGGAGGGACTGGCCGGGAGGGACGCATGAGCCGGTTCGAGGATTACGCCAACAAATACCAGACCGTGCGGTTTGAGCGGCGCGGCGGCATCCTGCAGATGACGCTGCACACCGAGGGGCAGTCGCTGCGCTGGGGGTTTCTGCCGCACGGCGAATTGCCCGAAGCCTTCTACGATGTCGGCGCCGACCGCGAGAACAAGGTCGTCATCCTGACCGGCACCGGCGCCGAATTTTCCGGGCCGCGCGCGACGCCCGGTACCTCCTCCTTTCCGACACGGCCCAATCCCGAGCGCATCGACCGCATTCATTGGGAAGGCCGGCAACTCTTGATGCGGCTCCTGGAAATCGAGGTTCCGGTGATCAGCGCGATCAACGGCCCGGCCTGGCGCCATTCCGAGATCCCGCTTTTGTGCGACATCGTGCTCGCCGCCGAGTCAGCGCAATTCCAGGATTCGGCGCATTTCCCCTCCGATGTCGTGCCAGGCGACGGCATGCATATCGTCATGCCGCTGCTCTTGGGCCTCAACCGCGGCCGCTATTACTTGCTGACCGGGCAGACGCTCGACGCCAAGAAGGCGCATGAGTTCGGCCTCGTCGCCGAGGTGTTGCCGCCCGACCGGCTGCTGCCGCGCGCGTGGCAATTGGCCGAGGACCTCGCCCGCCGGCCGACCCTGCTGTTGCGCTATACCCGCCTGCTACTGACCGAATATCTGCGCCGGCAGATGCAGGATCTGCTCGGTTACGGGCTCGGCATGGAGATGCTGGCGCTGATCGAAAAGCCGGAAGCGCCCGAGTAGCTGTCATTGCGAGCGAAGCGAAGCAATCTCGTGCCAATTGTGCTCTGCCCATCGAGATTGCTTCGTCGCTGCGCTCCTCGCAATGACACTTGATATTTGAGGCGCGGAACTTCGCCCTCGGGACCATCGACGAAGACGGAGACGCGCTGATGCCGCTCGACCATGACGCCCAGACCCTCTTAGACATGGTGCGGGCGGCCAACCGGCCGGCTTTCGAGACCGTCGGCGCGGCCGAGGCGCGCCTGCTTTACCTGGCCGGGCGGAAGGTGTTGGCGCCTGAGCCGATGCCGGTTGCCGAGCTGCGTGATTTGACCGTGTCGGGGCTGGCCGGCCCGATCCCATTGCGGCTATACCGCCCATCTGCCGGCGGAACGTTACCGGTGCTGGTGTTCTTCCATGGCGGCGGCTGGGTGGTCGGCGATATCGAGACGCACGACACAATCTGTCGTCACCTCGCCAACCGCGCCGAATGCGTCGTGGTTTCGGTCGATTACCGGCTTGCCCCCGAGCACAAGTTTCCGGCGGCAGTCGAGGATTGCCTCGCCGCGTCGGCCTGGGTCGCCGACAACGCCGCCACGATCGGGGTCGATGCCGAGCGGCTCGCGGTCGGCGGCGATAGCGCCGGCGGCAACCTCGCGGCGGTGGTGAGCTTGATGGCGCACGATTTGGGCGCACCGCGCATCTCCTATCAGCTGCTGATCTACCCGGCGACCGACGCGGCGATGCGGCACGATTCGGTGGCGCGCTTCGCCGAAGGCCATGTGCTGACCCGTTCGACGATGCGCTGGTTCTACGAGCAGTATCTGCGCGAACCTGATGATGCGGCCGACTGGCGGGTGTCGCCGCTCGTCGCGCCCGAGCTCGCCGGATTGCCGCCGGCCTTTGTGCTGACCGCCGGCTACGACCCGCTATGCGACGAGGGCGACGCCTATGCCGAGCGGCTCGCCGCCGCCGGCGTTGCGGTCGAGCATCGCCGCTTTCCCGGCCAGATCCACGGCTTTGCCACCAACGGCAAGATCATCCGCGCCGCCGACATCGCGCTCGACGAAGCCGCTGCGGCGCTCAAGGCCGCGTGGTCCTGATCACGCCTGGCCGAGCGCTTGTCGAACCAGCTCCAGCAGGGCTTCTCGCTCACCCTCTGTCGTCACAGGGTAGCGCTCCCAATCCTCCGACACGCGAAGATCGGCGAACAGGCCGGCCGGATCTTCATGGAAGTGCAGAAATGCCTTCGATCTGACGTAAAAGATGCCGCGCTGCTTTTCCTTGAGACCCGCAATTTCCCTCATCTGATCGAGCAGGCGATCGAGCTTGTCGAGGCTGCCGGCGCTGGCGTGCTTCATCGCGGGACCGGAATCAGTGCTGCACCAGCGGGCATTTCGACTGGCTCAGCGGCTGGAAGGCCTTGTCGCCGGGGATCGTCGCGACCAGCCGCAAATCATCCCAGTCGTATTTGGACTCGCTCGGCGCCTTGACCTGGAACAGGCGCATGTCGTGCACCATCAGCCCGTCGGCGCGGATATGGCCGTCATGGGCAAAAAAATCGTTGATCGGGGCGGCGCGCATCGCCGCCATGACCGGGTCGGTCGCATCGGTGCCGGTCTTGGCCACGGCTTGCAAGTAGTGCATCGTCGAGGAATAGACCCCCGCCTGGACAGCGTTCGGCATCTTGCCGAGCTTGGCGAAAAACCGCTTCGACCAGGCGCGCGTCGCCTCGTCCAAATCCCAATAGAACGACTCGCTGAGCACGAGACCTTGGGTTGTCTGCAATCCAAGCGCGTGGACTCCGTTGATCCGCAGCGAGAGCGCGGCGAGCGTCTGCGGGCCGGGGATCATGCCGAGTTCGGCGGCCTGCTTGATGGCGTTCTCCATGTCGGTGCCGGCATCGGCGAGCCCGATCACCTTGGCCTGTGATTCCCGCGCACGCGCCAGGTAGGATGAGAGGTCGGCGGCATCGAGCGGATGGCGGGCACGACCCACGACGGTCCCGCCGCTCTGCTCAACCACTGCGGCGGTCTCGTTTTCGAGGTCGTACCCAAAGCTGTAATCGACTGTGACGAAAAACCAGGTTTTCTCACCCTTGTCGACCAGCGCCGCACCGACCGTATGCGCGATTGCATAGGTGTCGAAGACGTAGTGGATCGAGGTCGCGGTGCAGGCTTCGTTGCTGAGGCGCTCTGCGCCGGGGCCGCTTAGCGACACGATCTTGTGGCGGGTGTCGGCGATGCGCTGGACGATCAGGGCTTCGGAGGAGCCGCTGACCTCCATGATCGCGTCGACGTGCTGCTTGTCGAACCAGTCGCGGGCGATCTGGCCGGCGCGATCGGCGCTGTCGTGGTGATCGGCGGTCACGACCTCGATCGGCGCGCCGAGCACCTTTCCGCCAAAATCCTCGACCGCCATGCGCGCCGCCGTCGCGCTCCCCTCGCCGGTGTTGTCGGCATAGGGGCCGGACATGTCGAGGATCAGGCCGATCTTGACGACCTCGTCCGAAATCCGGGCGGCAGGCTCGGCGGTTTGCGCGGATGCTCGACACAAATCCGAGGCGAACAGCAGCGCCGCCGCAACCGCGAACAGTCCGGACCGCAAGATAGGTCGCATCGTCATGTCGATCGGTAACCTTCGTCGTAGATCGCGGTGTATGCGATCCCGTCAGCCTCGACATACCCCCGATACATGCCGGAGCAGTTGAATGGGAGCGCCAATTCGCCATCGCGGCCAACCGCGACGAGCCCGCCCGAGCCGCCGATGCGCCCAAGCGCATCGATGACCTCGCGCGATGCGTCCTCCAGCGATCGGCCGCCGTGGCGAATGCGCGCGGCGATCTCGTGCGCCGCGCCGAAGCGGATGAAAAACTCGCCGTGTCCGGTCGCCGACACAGCGCAGGTCGCGTTGTCGGCATAGGTGCCGGCACCAATAATCGGGCTGTCGCCTACGCGTCCGGGCAACTTGCCGGTCATGCCGCCGGTCGAGGTCGCCGCGGCGAGATTGCCGTACCGGTCGCGGGCGACCGCACCGACCGTGCCGTGCCGGCGCGCCTCGTCATGCTCTGCCGCGTGGTCCGCGAGACCGCGGTGCTGCATTTCGAGGGTTCGCCGCAAGGCCTGCCAGCGGCTCTCGGTATAAAAATAATCGGGCTCGGCGAAGGCGAGTCCTTGAGCGCGGCAGAAGGCGAGGGCGCCCTCGCCGATCAGCAATACGTGCGGCGAACGCTCCATGATAGCACGAGCAGCCAGGACCGGGTTCTTCGGGCCGCAGATGCCGGCCACGGCGCCGGCCCGGCGGTCCCGGCCATCCATCACGGCAGCATCCATCTCATGCGTGCCGGCGGCGGTAAACACCGCGCCGCGTCCGGCATTGAACAGAGGCTCGTCCTCCAATGCGGCGACGGCCGCCGTCACCGCGTCGAGCGCGCTGCCGCCGTCGGCGAGGATATCGCGCCCGGCTTCCAGCGCCTGCCGCAGACCGACATGGTAGCGATCCGCTTGGGCATCGGTCATCGCGTCGCGCCGCAACGTTCCGGCGCCGCCATGGATGGCGAGAGCGAAGCTGGCGGGGCTGGCATTGGCGCTTGGCGCGGTCATTATGGCTCCGAATAATCTGATCGGCGGACTTCATCCTCCTCAATGGACCCCGGCGCAACATCGATGAACGGCGCGGTTGTCGCGGCGCCCGCCACCCTGCGGGACCGCCTGCGCGTCGTCCTGGTCGGGCTCGGCATCTCGGTGGTGCCGCTCGATACCGCGGTCAACATCGCGTTTCCCGATATCACCGGCAGCTTTGGCCTGCCGATCCCGATGATCCAGTGGGTCGTCATCTGTTACGTGCTGACCCATGCGGGGTTGATGCTCGCCTTCGGACGGGTAGGCGATATATGGGGCCACGGCCGGATATTCCGCGCCGGGCTGGTATGGAGCATCGCGGCGTTCCTGTTATGCGCGGCGGCGCCGAGCTTCGGTTGGCTGCTGTTTTTCCGCTTCCTGCAAGGGATCGGCGCCGGGCTGATCATCAGCTGCGCCCCGGCGCTGGTCACCAGCCTCTATCCGGAAGCGCGGCGCAGCCATGCGCTCGGGATTTTCACCTTGATGTTCGCGCTCGGCTCGGCGGTCGGGCCGCTGATCGGCGGCGCGATGGTGGCGCGCTGGGGCTGGCCCGCCGTCTTCTGGTTTCGTGCGCCGATCGCGCTGACCAGTCTGCTGTTCCTGCGCGGCTTGCCGCAGCGAGCCGAGCCCGGTCGCGCCGAGCGGTTCGACATTGTCGGCGCGTTGCTGCTGGCCTTCGGCCTTGTGACCCTGCTGCTCGCGGTCAACGCGCTGCCGCGGCTCGGTCAGGGCGATTACCTGTCCCTGCTGCTTTTGCCGGCCGCGCTGATTAGCCTTTTTGTCTTCGTGCGATGGGAATCGCGTGCCGTGCAGCCGATCGTCCGGGTCGAGCTGTTCCGCCATCGCACTTTCGCGCTCGTCAACCTCGCCAGCGCGCTGATGTATCTCGTCACCTTCTCGGTGCTGCTGTTCGCGCCGTATTTCTTCGCCCGGTACACCAGCCTGCCGCTGCCGCTGGCCGGCGCGATATTGGCGACCGGGTTCGTCGCGATGGCGGCGGGCTCGCCGGTCGCAGGTTGGCTCGTGGCGCGCATCTCCCCGGGGCGGGTCGCGCCGCTCGGCGTGCTGGCGACCGGTGCGGGGCTGTTCCTGATCGGCAATTGGCAGCCCGATACACCCATTCCGATCATGGTCGCGACGCTCGCGCTGCACGGCCTCGGCCTCGGCTTCTTCCAGGTGGCGTATATGGAAATCGTCCTGGCGGCCTCGCCCTTGGCGCATCGCGGCGTCGCCGGCAGCCTGTCGATGCTGACCCGCACGATCGGCGTCGTCAGCGGCGCGGCTCTGCTGACCCTCGGCTTTCAGGCGATCGAGACGGCAGCGCTGGCCTCCGGCGCAGGCACGACCCAGGCCTTCCTCGGCGCTTTTCAGACAATGTTCCGCATCGCCGGCATAGCCGCGGCGCTGACTGGTGTGCTCGTTGCCTGGCCGCGGCGCCGGTAATCGCGCCAGTCGAAGAGCGATGGATCTTTAAACGCACTTGGCGCGGCACGAGGTATTTCAGGACCGGGGCGCGTTTTGAACGGCATCGGCAGACGCGGGAGGATCAAATGGAAGACCACGTGTACAGAGTCATCGAGATCGCCGGTTCCTCGCAGAAAAGCATCGAGGATGCGATCCAGACCGCCGTCGCGCGCGCCAGCCGCACCTTGAGAAATCTGCGCTGGTTCGAGGTCATCCAGACCCGCGGCCATCTGGAGGGCGGCAAGATCCAGCATTATCAGGTCACGCTGAAGATCGGCTTTACGATCGACGATTCGAATATCGGGGCCTGACAGGCGATGCCGAAAGCCTATCTCGCGGTTCGCGCGGAAGTGCCGGAAGCGGAGCGGGGCCGCTTCGATCATTGGTACGCGACCGACCATTTGCCTTGGGCGCTGCGCGCATTTGGCGCGCGCCGGGCCTGGCGCTGTTGGAGCCGCAGCGATCCGGCGGTGCATGTCGCGTTCTACGAATTCGACTCGGTCGAGGCTGCGGAGGCCGCGACCGAGCCGGACAAGATCAAGCCGCTCGTTGCCGATTTCGACCGGGTCTGGGGCGACCAGGTGCCGCGCCGCCGCGCCATCCTTGACGTCGCCCAGGAAATCGTGCCGTAGCGATTACAGACGAGACGCGTCAGCCGATCTCGCTGCCGGTTGGTCCGGTCAATGCGGCGTGTTGGTTGCCTCCTTGCTGAGGGCGAACCAATCCGCGGCCAAGCGTCCGCGTTCCGGCGAGAAATTCTCGTCGAGCACGCGCGAACTGACGATGCGATCGGCGCGGAAGTTGCGGAAATCGTTTCTGAGTTCGCACCAAGCCCCGATCAAGGTCACGTCAACATAATATGCCATCGCGATCGGCCAGATCGTTCGCTGGGTGCGACGGCCCTTTTCGTCGCTGTAGGCGATCGACATTTTGCGCGCCTGATGAATCGCGCCCCGGACCTCGGCCAGATCCAGCCCGGTGATCGGTGGGGCGCTGCCCTCCGACACATAAAACGGCGCCTCGCTGAGGTACGATCGCAGCATCTCGGGCACCACCGCGGTCACTTTGGCAAGGACGCTTTCGGCGGCCTTCTGCAACTGCGGATCGCGCAGCCGCCGCACATGCCGCGCGCCGACCGCGATCGCGTCGATTTCGTCCGAGGTGAACATCAACGGTGGTAGATCGAAACCGCGCCGCAGGACATACCCGATGCCGGCGGCGCCCTCGATCGGCATCCGGCTCGCCTGCAAGGCGGCGACATCGCGGTAGATCGTACGCGCGGTGACTTCGAGCTTCTCGGCGAGCGCCGCGGCGGTCAGCGGGCCTGCCGTCCCTCGCAGCGTCTGGATGATGTCGAACAAGCGGTCGGCGCGGCGCATCGGCTGCATCCCTCCTGACACAACGCTGTCAGTATGGGGTGGTTATAATGCAGCGCAAAGCTTGGCGGTGGAGGGAAGGATGGCTTCGACGCATGTCAACGTTGCCAACGCGGAGTGGACCTCTGGCGTACCGTTTTATGGCCCCGGCGCGGTGTATGACGGAAAGGATATAGTGCAGCTCAAGGTGCTCAGCGATCGCCGCGCCGAGGGTGGCGGCATCGCCTGGCTCGGGCGGTTTTTGCCGCCGCCGGGCAAGCTGATCAAGATCGTCGCCAAGGCGCTGTCGGATGAAGGCGGCCGCGCCACCAAATCCGGCGAACCGGCCCGGTCGTCCGGCGGCTACACGCTGAACCCGGAAGGCCAGCCGCACAGCGCCTTTGTCGGCACCGAGACGGTCAGCTTCGTCGTCTATCGCGGCGAGCCGGACGAGATCGTGTCGCTGGAAATCGTCGATGTCGAGGCGTGAGGTAGCCATCCGGATCCGCTCGGTGACTCCGGACGACCTTCCGGTGCTTTGGGAGTTCCTGGCGATCGCCGCATATGAGCCGGATGTCGACGCGGCGAGGGCGGTGCCGTTTGTCGCCGCGCATCTCGAAGGCTGGCAGCGGCCAGTCGATTTTGGCTTTGTCGCCGAGCGAGAGGATGCGGCGCTCGGCGCGGCGTGGGCACGGCAATTCTCGCCCTACGAAGAACCGGCGTTCTATGTCGACGAGCGAACCCCGGAGATCACCATCGGTGTGAAGCCGAACCTTCGCGGTCAGGGCATCGGCGGAATGTTGCTCGATGCTTTGATTGCCGAGGCGGATCGGCGCAACGTCGGCCTGTGCCTGAATGTTCGGCACGACAATCCGGCGCGCCGCCTCTACGAGCGCATCGGCTTTCGCCTCGTGCCGGGGTCCGGAGTTCCGAACCGGGTTGGTGGCACCTCGTTCGGGATGATCTGGGCCGCGCCGCGGGTGCGTCGCTCCTGACACAACGCCGTCGGTATGGAGTCGCTACACTTGGGCGCAAAGCCCAGCAATGGAGGGATGCATGGTTTCGATCCATGTCGACATCGAGAAGCTGGAATGGACGCCCGGCTCGGCGAAGTATGGAGCGGCTGCCGTCTATGACGGCAAGGGAGATCGTTCAGAGCAAGATTCTCAGTGATCGTCGGCAGGAGGGTGGCGGGCTTGCCTTGCTGTCCAAGGTTTCACCGCCGCCGAGGAAGCTTGTCAAAATCGTCGCGGTCGCGCGCTCTGACGAGCATGTTTTCAATCTTCAAGGTGGACGCGGCACGAAGTCCGGCCAACCTGCACGCGGCGCCAGCGACTATACGCTCAACTCGGAAGGACAGGTGCACAGCGCGCTGATCGGAACCGAGACGCTGAGCCTCGTCATCTACCGCGGCGAGCCGGACCAAAACCTTTCGTTCGAGGTAGTGGACGCGGCCCCGGCTTCGGAGGTGCGCTGAAGGTCGGCCCTTCTCCGCGCACGGGGCAATCGAATTACCTGAAGGGCGCCCTGTGCGGGCTCGCTGCAGCGTCGATTTGGGCGAGCTGGAGCGAGGTCACCCGGCTGGCCGTAACCACTAATCTTGATGCCTGTGACATCGCGGCACTGCGCTTCGGCGTCGCGGGTCTCCTCCTCTCTCCGGTCCTCGTGCGGCGAGGTTTCGCCCGCGACCGTATCGGATGGCTTGGGCTCGGCGTGCTTATGGCCGGAAACGGCGCGCCGTATGCGCTGGTGGCGGCGACAGGGCTGCATTTTGCGCCCGCCTATGACGGGGGCGCGCTCAATCCCGGTTGCATGCCGCTGTTCGTCGCCCTGATCGCTGGCATGGTCTTGGGAGAAAAGCTCTCGACCACGCGAATTCTAGGCCTCTTGCTGATACTGATCGGCGCTCTGATTATCGTCGGCTGGCGCGCCGAAGCCGGGAACGGAGTGTGGAGCGCCTGGCGCACATTCGGCGACGTGCTGTTTCTGATCGCGGCATTTTTGACGGCATGCTTCACCGTGGTCATGCGGCAAGGGAAACTCGATCCGCTGCACGTTGCGGCGCTCGTCTCCACCGGGTCGCTGGCAATCTATCTGCCGATCTATCTCGCGTTATACGGATCCCGGCTCACGCGGATTCCGCTCACTGACCTCGCGGTGCAGGCGCTCTTTCAGGGCGTCGCCGTGACCATCATTGCGCTGGTTCTGTACGGGCGGGCAGTCGTCATCCTCGGCGCTTCGGGTGGCGCTGCCTTCGGTGCGTTGGTGCCGGCGCTGTCAGCGCTGCTTGCGGTACCGCTGCTCGGCGAGTGGCCGAGCGACACGGATTGGTTCGCCCTTTCCGTTCTCTCGGCGGGCGTCTATCTGGCCAGCGGCGCGCCACTGCCGGGCGTCTTGCGAAACGACGCGCCTAGGTGACCTTGCCGGCGCGGCTGAGGTGCGGCGCGTCGAGGCCGACGCCGACGAGGTGGCCGAACAGCTTCGCGAGGCGGGCGCGATCGGCTTCGGGCAATGGCGGTTTCAGGATCGAGGCAATGTTGCTGCGCAGATGCTCGGCCTCGCCAGTGCCAAACAGCACCACATCGACGCCGGGCTCGTGGCGCACGAAACGATAGGCCGCGTCGACAACGCTGCTGGCGCCGGCGGCATGCACCAGAAAGCCCAATGGATCTGGATCCGTCGCCATTTCCTTGGGCAGCTCGCCGGCTTCCGCCAGTTCGCGCATCGTTTCGGCGAGGCGCTCGGGCCGGGAGAAAATATTACGCACCGCGAACATTAAGAGCGTGCCGACCCGGTGCTGTCGGGTCAGCGGAAACACGGCCTGGCGCGCGTTCTGGTGCATCATGTGGAAGGCGACCATCGCGACGTCCCAGACGCGGTCCTCGGCGGCGCGGCATACCATCCGATGCTCGGGGTCGCCAGGCGCTGTCTCGGTGATGCCGAGATGGCGGAACTTCCCCTTTTTCTTTTCGCGCAGCAGCGCCGGCGCGATTGCCTGCAGCATGTGATCGTAGGCGTGCGGTGCCACCCCGTGCAGCTGGTAGACATCGATGTAATCGGTGCCGAGCTCGCGCAACGACCGGTCGAGCGCTTCGACGGCGCGCCGCGGGTCCGAATGCGCGTTGCTGATGCCGAACGGCGCCTTGGTGCAGATCACCACCTCCTCGCGCGGCACCGATCTGAGCGCCTTGCCCAGCACCGGCTCGGTGCCGTAGGCGGCGGCGGTGTCGAACAGATTGACCCCGTGATCGATCGCCGCGCGGATGATCCCGATCGCCTCCGCTTCGGTCTTGCCGGTGCCGAGGCCCAAGCGGCTGAACCCGCCGCAGCCGAGCCCGGCGACGCTGACCTTGAGCCCGGTCCGGCCGAGCACTGTGTAGTCCATCGATGCGCCTGCCATCTGTTTTGCAGCGCCGTCGGTAGCGACCAGCGCCATCGCCGGTCAAGCCTGTTGCAAAAGCCGCGCCTGGTACCCCATCCCGCGCGATCGATATTGACGCAATGGCATAGGCAGCGCTTAGTGCCCACATCTTTGCTTAATCTGTTCTGCCAGGGAGCATTCGCATGGCCTCGCAGCCTTTTGCTGGGGTGCTGGTTCCGGTCCTGACCCCGTTCGCCGCGACGGGCGAGCCCGATGCCGGCCGCTTCATCGCCTTCTGCCACTGGCTGCTCGACCAGGGCGCCGATGGCCTGGCGATTTTCGGCACCACCAGCGAGGCAAACTCGATGTCCGCGGGCGAGCGCATGGAATTGCTCGACCGGCTGGTCGCGGCGGGGGTCCCTCCAGCGAAGCTGATGCCGGGCACGGGCGCCTGCTCGGTGAGCGAGGCCGCGGCGCTCTCGCGTCACGCCGTCGGGCATGGCTGCGGTGGGGTATTGATGCTGCCGCCCTTCTACTACAAGGGCATGAGCGACGACGGGCTTTACGCCTTCTTCTCCGCCGTGATCGACCGGGTCGGCTCCTCGGCGCTGAAGGTGTACCTCTACCATATCCCGCCGCAAACCGTGCTTGGGCTCTCGCTCGATCTGGTCGAGCGGCTCATCAAGGCGTACCCGAACACTGTCGTCGGCCTGAAGGACAGCTCCGGGGACTGGAACAACACCGCGGCGTTACTTGATCGTTTCCCCGGTTTCGCCATCTTCCCCGGCTCCGAGGTGTTCCTGCTCGACGGGCTGCGCAAGGGCGGCGCCGGGTGCATCACCGCGACCGGCAATGTCAATGTGCCGGGCATCCGCAAGGTCTACGAGAACTGGAAGACGTCGCAGGCCGACGCCTTGCAGGCCGAGATCACGCTCGCCCGCAAGACCATCCAGGCCTACCCGATGGTGCCGGCGCTGAAGCGGATCGTCGCGCATTTCCATAACGACCCGGAATGGGCGACGGTGCGCCCGCCGATGCTGCCGCTGAGCGAGGCGCAATCGGCGGCGCTGCTCGCCGATCTCGACAAGATCGGCTTCACCCTCGGCGAGCGCCGCCGCGGGTCAAGCCCGCGGGCTGAAGGCCCACGGGAGGCCGCGGAGTAACGGAGACCGTCGATGACGACCGAGTCGGTCCCGGCGCGCACCCTCGAGCGCCAGCAATTCTACGACCGCATCGCGCCGCTCAGCCTGGCGCCGCTTTGGGAGAAACTGCACCACCTCGTCACCGCCGAGCCGCAGAGTCCGTGCATGGCACACCTGTGGCGCTACCGCGAGGTGCGGCCGCATCTGATGCAGTCGGGTGGGCTGATCACCGCGATGGAGGCGACCCGCCGTGTGCTGATCCTGGAAAATCCGGGGTTTCCGGGCCAGGCGACGATCACTGGCTCGCTGTTTGCCGGGCTGCAACTGATCTTGCCAGGCGAGGTGGCACCGGCGCATCGGCACACGCAATCGGCGCTGCGCTTCATCATCGAAGGGAGCGGCGCCTATACCGCGGTCGATGGCGAGCGCACGACGATGCAACCGGGCGATTTCGTCATTACCCCGTCCTGGACCTGGCACGATCACGGCAATGACAGCGCCGAGCCGATGGTCTGGCTCGACGGTCTCGACATCCAGCTGGTCAAGTTACTGAACGCGAGCTTCGCCGAGCCCGGCGCCGATGACGTGCAGACGGTGAGCCGGCCCGAGGGCGACAGCTTCGCCCGCTTCGGCAACAACCTGCTGCCGGTTGACTGGAAGCCCGAGGTCAAGACCTCGCCGGTGTTCAACTATCCCTATGCGCGCAGCCGCGAGGCGCTCGCCGCGCTCGCCAGGAACGGCGAGCCCGATCCCTATCACGGCCACAAGCTGCGTTACGTCAATCCGGCCAGCGGCGAATCGGCGATGCCGACCATCGGCACCTTCCTCCAGCTGTTGCCGCAGGGCTTTGCCAGCCAGCCTTACCGCTCGACCGACGCCGCCGTGTATGTCTGCGTCGAAGGGGCGGGGGAGACCGTGGTCCGTTCCCCTGGGGTCAGCGACACCGTCTTGCAGTGGGAGCCGCGCGACATCTTTGTCGTGCCGGGCTGGAGCGCGCACACCCATCGCGCGGAGAGCGAGGCGGTGCTGTTCAGCTTCTCCGACCGGCCGGTGCAGCAGATGCTCGGCCTGTGGCGCGAGGCGAGGGGAAACGCTTTGTGGGCAACGCCTGATTAACCCTGTTGTGGTAGTGGAAGGCATGATCCATCCGGTGATCCTGTCCGGGGGCTCGGGCACCCGCCTCTGGCCAATGTCGCGCTCGCTTTATCCGAAGCAGCTGTTGGCGCTCTTCGGCGATTCCAGCCTGTTGCAGCAGACGGTGCTGCGGGTCGCCGGCCAGCCCTGCTTCGCCACGCCGCTGATCGTTGCCAATGAGGAGCACCGCTTCATCATCGCCGAGCAGCTGCGCGAGATCGCCTCGGCTCCGGAAGCCCTGCTGCTCGAGCCGATCGGCCGCAACACGGCGCCGGCGGCGTGCGTTGCCGCGCTGCGCGTCGCCAAACGCGAGCCCGATGCGCTGATGCTGGTGATGCCGTCGGATCACGCGATCGCCGACCCCGATGCCTTCCGCGCTGCGGTCGAGCGCGCCGAAATTGCCGCTCGCGCGGGCATGCTCGTCACCTTCGGCATTAATCCGGAGCGGGCCGAGAGCGGCTATGGCTACATCGCACGCGGGCAGTCGATCGAAGGCTGCGCTGGCGCTTTCGCGCTCGCCGGGTTTGTCGAGAAGCCGGACCCTGCGCATGCGGAGCGCTTTGTCGCCTCGGGCGATTATTTCTGGAACAGCGGCATCTTCCTATTTCCGGTCGGGCTCTACCTGTCCGAATTGAAGCGGCTGCGCCCCGACATGCTCGCCGCCTGCAAAAAGGCGCTCGCCGCGGCCCGCGCCGACAGCGATTTCATCCGCCTCGACAAGGCGGCCTTCAGCGAATGCCCGGCCGACTCGATCGACTACGCGGTCATGGAGCATACCGCCTCCGGCGCGGTCGTGCCGGTCAGCATGGGCTGGAGCGATCTCGGCTCCTGGGATGCGCTCTGGGAGATGAGCGAGAAGGACTCGCACGGCAATTCCGTCGCCGGCAACGTCATTGCCGAGGACACGAGCAACTGCTACCTGCGCTCGGAGGGCGGGCTCCTCGCCGCGATCGGAGTCGAGGACCTCGTCGTCGTCGCCACCGACGACGCGGTCATGGTAGCGCCTCGCAACCGCTCCCAGGAGGTAAAGAAGCTCGTCGCGCGGCTGTCGGCCGAGCAGCGCGACGAGGCCGACACGCTGCCGACCGTGCACCGCCCGTGGGGCACCTACCGGCCGCTGCATGCCGGGCATCGGGTGCAGGTCAAGCACATCATGGTCAAGCCCGGCGCCAAGCTGTCATTGCAGATGCATCATCACCGCGCCGAGCATTGGGTGGTCGTGCAGGGCACCGCCAAGATCGTGCGGGGCGACGAGGAAATCGTCCTGACCGAAGACCAGTCGACCTACATCCCGCTCGGCACCGCGCATCGCCTCGAAAACCCCGGCAAGATCCCGCTGCACGTCATCGAGGTGCAGTCCGGCAGCTATCTCGGCGAAGACGACATCGTCCGCTTCGACGATCATTACGGCCGCGAATAGCTCCTCGTTCTAGGCGGGTCGTCGCCGACACCTAAATCGTCATTCCGGGGCGCTGCGGCAGCGGCGATCCCGGAATCCATATTCCAGATGCCGGTGTTCATGGATTCCGGGCTCGGCCCTTCGGACCGTTATTTTACTCGGACGCTCACACCTCTGTCTTGGCGCCGGTGCGGCTGGTGATCAGGCCGTAATGCTCCGTGCGGCGGTGCTTGTCGAAATTGAACACGGTGCGCCGCAGGTATTCGCCGAGTTCGAGGTCGAGGGTCGTCGCGATCAGCTCGTCCTCCTCGGTCAGCGCAAGCGCCGCGATCTCGCCGGTCGGCGCGACGATTGCCGAGCCGCCGATCATCGAGTGCCCGTCCTCGGCACCGCATTTCGCCGAAGCCAGCACCCAGGCCGCGTTCTGATAGGCCCCGGCCTGCAATGACAGCAGGTGATGGAACATCCGCAGATGCTCGGGCTCGCGGTGGTGGATGTTCTCGATCGGCGTGTTGTAGCCGAGCGCGACAATCTCGACCCCCTGCAGCCCCATGACCCGGTACGTCTCTGGCCAGCGCCGGTCGTTGCAGATGCACATTCCCATGACCGCGCCCTGCATGCGCCAGACCCGGAAGCCCTCGTTGCCGACGTCGAAATAGCGTTTTTCGAGGTGCTGAAACGGCGCCTGCGGCAGATGCTCGGAATGGCCGGGCAGGTGGATCTTGCGGTAGCGGCCGACGATACGGCCGTCGGGATCGGCCAGGATCGAGGTGTTGTAATGGCGCGGCTGGCCCTTCTCCTGGGTCAGCTCGGCATAGCCGAGGTAGAAGCCGATGCCGAGCTCCTTGGCGAGATCGAACAAGGGCCGGGTTTCCGGGCCCGGCATCTCGCGCTCGAAATAGCGGTCGATCTCGGCCTGGTCGGTCATCCAGTAGCGTGGGAAAAACGTGGTCAGCGCCAGCTCGGGGAAAACGACAAACTTGGCGCCGGTGCCGTGCGCCTCCCGCAGCAAGGCGACCAGCCGCTTGACCACGGCCTCGCGGCTGTCGGCGAGATGAATGGGCCCCAATTGGGCGACAGCGGCGCGAAGCTTGCGGGACATTTGGGCTCTCCGAAGATTTGTGAAGAGATTGTCATTGCGAGCGAAGCGAAGCAATCTCGAGCCAGCGGAATCTTCTCGGCACGAGATTGCCGCTACTTTGTGATTGCAGAAGGCGCCACACGTTGTCGCCTACGCTTGCGGCATATTTTCCATCGCAGCTACCAAATTCTCTGCGCCAGCCAGCAGCTCGTGCATTAGGAACTGCACATACTCTTCAAATGCGCGGGAGGCCCAGGCCGGTCCTTCCTGTAGCTTGGTCGCAAAGTCCAGTGCAAACGCTTTCGCCCTGGCATCCACGGGTGCTCTACCGGTAGCCGCTTCTATAGTCTTTTTTACACGCTCCAAGAAATGTAGGTTTGCGTTCGATGGCCGCGCACTTCCGGCGGATACGTACAATGTATTAGTGCCCCAGGTCTCACCCTTGAAGTAGCGTAAATGATCTGCCTCGGTTGGGTGCCAATGTTTAAAGGTTATAGCGTTAAATGGGCCGTTTTCCTGTGCTTGCGCGATATCGCCTTGCACTACGACGCTCGGAAAGTTGGCTCTAATACCAGCAAGCCGAAACGCCAAGACGACGCTGCGGCCTATCAGATCCAGTGAGCGGTGCCCACCAGGATATGTAATGCTGCTTCTCAGTGCATCTTGTTCCAGCGTTATCCCATGCCTCAAACGGAAGGCGGCGGGCGTCGGTACCCCCAACCGGGTGATGTTGTTTAATACCGTTAGATGCCACGCTGCCATCAGGACATCCGCGACCTTCCGTTCCAGCTCGCGGTGCAGCTCCATCTCAAACCATGCGAGAAATCCGTCGCCGGTCCACTTGATGAATTCCCCACCTGCCGCTCGCACCAGCGTCACCGCTGTCCAATGAAGGCGCGGCAGATACATCTCCATGTTATCCAGAAACTCATCATCGTTCAGATATTTGCTGGAATCCACAATGTCACATACCCAGACCACGCCTTTCGCGCGCCGGCGAAACTCAAAGCCGTCCTCGGTACTCATAACGGCATCTCCTTGGTGTGGCCTAAATATGGAGCCTACAGCGCGCCATCAAAGTCGATCCACTGCGGTCCTCCACCGCTGCGTTCCTTGCCCCATCTTCTGATCCGATTTAGCCTGCAGCATGTAGGATGGATGGAGCGGGCGCGAAACCCACCAGCGCCGTCTGGGCAGTGATCGATGGGTTTCGCTTTGTTTTAGACCGGAACCCGATCGCTTCTATTATTACCTCGAACCCTACGATCCGCCCGGGGATAGCGGGTCCAGCAGGAAACAAGCACACCCGGCTACCGGCGCGGCATGTCGGCGAAGTAGTTGGTGACCAGGAAGTTGTAATCAGTGGCTTCGACCTGCTTGTGGCAGGGCATGCAGGCCTTCTCGAAATCGGCGTTTATCGGTTGTCCAGCCGGCGTGTAGAGCGCGAATTCCCATTCGCCGATCCGGACTTCCGGTGGATGCGTCGTGCCGCGGGAGGCGGGGAAAAGGCGGGGGTGTGCCGTTTCGTGACGCAGGCGATAACGTGTCAGGCCCGAGCGGATCGCGAAGGCAGGAGGTTGGATTACTGACGTGGCTAAATGGGCGGGGATTTAGGCATCCACCCTTCTGTGTGTGTGATCCGACCGGGTGGTGCACGGCGCGCGAGCCAAAGACGCCGAATCAAGCTCGACGCCAAATCCAACTCACAGCGGCACGAATGAGGCGGCGAGACTCTTGCCGAGATCGGCCGCAGCT
>Ga0070766_10000265_pt1 | contig 22065 bp, 20 predicted proteins | sample HubBroMetageWFT6_FD_69782 | JGI IMG/M metagenome (GOLD analysis project Ga0070766, IMG submission 69782) | Warmed and freeze-thawed soil microbial communities from the Hubbard Brook experimental Forest, New Hampshire - Hubbard Brook CCASE Soil... | ecosystem: Environmental > Terrestrial > Soil...
ATCGACGTGCCCTTGCTCGGCGATTGCGGCGCGGTCCTGGAAGCGCTGCTGGCCGCCTTGCGCAAGTCGGGGCCGCATGCCGATGGGAAAGCGCGCAACGCCTGGTGGCGCCAGATCGATGCATGGCGCGCGCGCGACTGCCTGCGCTACGACCGCTCGCGCAAGGATCTGATCAAGCCGCAATACGCGCTCGAGCGGCTCTACGCTTTGACCCGTGACCGCGATCCCTACATCACCACCGAGGTCGGCCAGCACCAGATGTGGGCGGCGCAATTTCTCAAGTTCGAGAAGCCGTTTCACTGGATGACCTCGGGCGGGCTCGGCACGATGGGCTACGGTCTGCCGGCGGCGGTCGGCGTGCAGATCGCTCACCCCGATGCGCTCGTCATCGATGTGGCCGGGGAAGCGTCGATCCTGATGAACATCCAGGAGATGTCGACGATTGCCCAGTACCGGTTGCCGGTGAAGGCGTTCATCCTGAACAATCAGTATATGGGCATGGTGCGGCAGTGGCAGGAGTTGCTGCATGGCGGCCGCTACTCCGAAAGCTACACCGCGGCGCTGCCCGATTTCGTCAAACTCGCCGACGCCTTCGGCGCGGTCGGCCGCCGGGTCGAGCGGCCCGACGAAGTCGACGATGCGATCCGAGAGATGATCGAGACGCCGCGCGCGGTCGTGCTCGACGTCGCTGTCGATCAGGCCGAGAACTGTTTCCCGATGATCCCCTCGGGCGCGGCGCATAACGAGATGCTGCTCGGTCCCGAAGACGAGGCGACGCAGCCCGTCTCCGAGGAGGGCATGGTCCTCGTCTGAGCGGCGGCGGAGAGCCGGGGCCGTGCCGGATATCGAACGCCATACGATCGCTGTGCTCGTCGCCAACGAGCCGGGCGTGCTCGCTCGCGTGATCGGGCTGTTTTCTGGTCGCGGCTATAACATCGAGAGCCTGACCGTGGCCGAGGTCGATCGCACCAACAACCTGTCGCGGATCACGGTCGTGACCTCCGGCACCCGCATGATCATCGAGCAGATCAAGGCCCAGCTATCGCGCCTTGTGCCGGTACACAAAGTGCACGATTTGACCGATGAGGGCCCTTCCGTGGAGCGGGAGATGGCGCTGATCAAGGTGGCGGGTAAAGGGGAGGCCCGTATCGAGTGCCTGCGGCTTGCCGATATCTTCCGGGCGCGGGTTGTCGATTCGACGACCGAGAGCTTTGTCTTCGAGATGACTGGGTCGAGCGAAAAGCTCAACGCGTTCATCGCGCTGATGGAGCCGCTGGGCTTGGTCGAGGTGTCGCGTACTGGCACAGTCGCGATCGCTCGTGGTCCCGGCCGTTTTTGAGTCCAGATAAGAGGAGTTGAAGATGCGCGTTTATTACGACCGCGATGCCGATGTGAACCTCGTCAAGTCGAAGAAGGTTGCGGTCATCGGCTATGGCAGCCAGGGCCACGCCCACGCCAACAATCTGCGCGACAGCGGGGTCAAGGACGTGGTCGTCGCCTTGCGGCCGGGCTCTGGCTCGGCGCAGAAGGCGGAAGGCGCCGGCTTCAAGGTGATGACCAACACCGATGCCGCCAAATGGGCCGACATCGTCATGGTGCTGGCGCCGGACGAGCTGCAGGCGGCCCTCTACAACAACGAATTGCGCCCGAACATGCGCGAGGGCACGGCGCTCGCGGTCGCGCACGGGCTCAGTATCCATTTCCGGCTGATCGAGCCGCGTCCCGACATGGACGTGTTCATGATCGCGCCGAAAGGGCCGGGCCACACGGTGCGATCGGAATATCAGCGCGGCGGCGGCGTGCCGTGCCTCGTCGCGGTCGATCAAAACCCCTCGGGAAACGCGCTCGAAATCGCGCTGTCCTACGCCTCGGCGATCGGCGGCGGCCGCGCCGGCGTCATCGAGACGAGTTTCCGCGAGGAATGCGAGACCGATCTGTTCGGCGAGCAGTCGGTGCTGTGCGGAGGGCTGACCTCGCTGATCGTCGCCGGTTACGAGACGCTCGTCGAAGCCGGCTACGCGCCGGAGATGGCCTATTTCGAGTGCTGCCACGAAGTGAAGCTGATCGTCGACCTGATCTATGAGGGCGGGATTGCCAACATGCGCTACTCGGTGTCGAACACCGCCGAGTACGGAGATTACTCGCGCGGTCCGCGAGTCATCGACGAGCATGTCCGCGCCGAGATGAAACGCATTCTCGGCGAAATTCAGTCCGGCCGCTTCGCTCGCGAATGGGTGCTCGAAAACAATGCCGGCCAGCCGAGCTTCAAAGCCATGCGCCGCCGCAATGCCGAGCACGATATCGAGAAGGTCGGCGAGAAATTGCGGGCGATGATGCCGTGGATCAAGCAAAACGCGCTGGTCGATAAGAGCAAGAACTAGCCGGGTAACACCGGCTTGGCCGCCGGTCGCCGCCAGCGGCAGCAACGCGCAGGCCGAGGCCCGCGCGTCCTGCACGTCGCCGCCGAGCTGTTTCCCTGGGTCAAGACCGGTGGCCTCGGCGACGTGACGGCGGCGTTGCCGCCGGCCCTCGCCGCGATCGGGGTAGACGCCCGGCTCGTACTGCCGGGCTTCAGCGCGCTACTCGATGCCTTCAAGCTCGAAGAGATAGCGCGCCTGCGCACGCCCTTCGCGGTCGAACGGGTGCGGATCGCTCGGGGTCAGCTGCCGGACAGCGAGGTTTCCGTCTATCTCATCGATCACCCCGCGTTTTACGACCGCCCCGGCACTCCCTACCAGGCGCCCGACGGCGGCGAATGGGGCGACAATTATCGCCGCTTCGCGCTGCTCGGCTGGGCCGGTGCAGCGGTTGCCCAGGGCGTCGACCCGGAATGGCGGCCGGAAATCCTGCACGGACATGATTGGCACGCCGGGCTCGCCCCGGCCTATCTGCGCGCCGCGGGCGGCCCGGTGCCGAGTGTCTTCACCGTGCACAACCTCGCCTACCAGGGCTTTTTTGGCCCCGAAATCTTTGGCGAGCTGGCATTACCGCCGGAGTTTTTCAACATCTATGGCGTCGAGTGCTTCGGCGGCGTGTCGTTCCTGAAGGCGGGGCTGTTCTATGCCGATCGCCTGACGACGGTCAGCCCGACTTATGCACGCGAGATCCAGACACCTTATTTCGGCATGAACCTCGATGGGCTGTTGCGCGATCGAGCAAATGTACTGACCGGCATCTTGAACGGGGTCGATCCGGCGATCTGGTCGCCCGAAATCGATGCCATCCTGCCGCGGCGCTATGGCCTGGACAGCGTCGGCCGGGGCAAGGCGGCGGCAAAGGCTGCGCTGCAGCGTCGCTTCGGGCTCGACGAACAGCCGGACGCACTGCTGTTCGGCGCGGTCACCCGGTTGACCTGGCAGAAAGGTCTCGACCTGTTGCTCGGAGCGCTATCGGGCATTGTCGGATTCGGTGGCCAGATCGTTCTGCTCGGCAGTGGCGAGCACGATCTCGAACAGGGCTTCACCGCCGCAGCCGTTGCTCATCGCGGTCGGGTTGGAGTGGTGCTCGGCTACGATGAGGAATTGGCGCATCTGATCGTGGCCGGTGCCGACAGCGTCGTCGTGCCCTCGCGGTTCGAGCCCTGTGGTCTGACGCAGCTTTACGCGCTGCGCTATGGCGCCCTGCCGCTGGTCCGGCGCACCGGCGGGCTCGCCGACACAGTCGTCGATGCCAACGCGATAACCCTGGCCGGCGGCACTGCGACCGGGTTCGTCTTCGACGACGAAGATCCGGATGCGCTCCTCGGCGCGGCGCAGCGCGCGGCGGCGCTCTACGCCGATCGAGGCAGCTGGCAGCGGGTGATCCGCCAGGCGATGACGCAGGATTTCAGCTGGGAGGCCTCGGCCCGGCAATACCTCGCGCTCTACCGCGAACTGGTGCCGGCCTCCTAAACCTTGAGGTACCGCCTGGTCTTGCCTTTCCGGGTCTCGTCGCCGCGCCCTGCCAAGAGTCCCGCGATCGAGATATCTTCGTCCAGTTCCTCCCAGTGAAGGCCGTAAGGGCTCGGTTCATAATGCTCCAGTTGCTCTCGGCTCGCATCCAATAGACGCGGAAACCACTCAAGCGGCACACCCAGCGTGCGCCCATCCGACAGTTCCAAATTCGTCCTGTCGTTTTCGAAGCTGAGGCGGACAGGGCTAGCCAAAGAATTCGTCCCAGGCCGTTTCAATCTGCTCACGGTTTGCCTCGACCAGTTCCCGGATCTCACGCAATTCTCGCGCGCTGAAGCCACGGTTATACGCTTGCGGCAGGCCGGGACCAAAGCCACAGCTTGGCCTCACGGCCCGTTTGACGAACGTGGAATATGGGGCGGCTCGCGCGGCGTGCCCTCGTCGGAATAGAAAAAGAAACGCAGGCTTCCGCACCGGAAGACGACCGGCATTCAGCCGGACACTACGCGGCCGGCTTGGTCTCTTCCGGTTTCGGTGGCGGTTCGGCGCCGAGGACCGTCCCGACCGGGATCCCGGCGTCGGCGGCCTTGGTCTTGGCGCCGTCGCCGAGGCGCAGGCGCGAGCACTCGATGAACCCGCCCTGCGCGTGGATGCGGATGCCCTCGGCTCCGGCCGAGACGACCTCGCCGAGCTTCTTGCCGCGCACCGCCCCGAAGGTCGGAGCCATGATTTTCTTCGCGTCGAACAGATAAAGCTTCTGCTTGCCCTCTTCTCCCTTGATGACAGTCGTCCAGGCGCCGGGCGCCGGGTTGCAGCCGCGGATCAGGTCGTAGATGAAGTCGACATGGTTGGCCCAGTTGATGCGACACTCGGCCTCGCGCACCCACCCCTCATAGGTCGCCTGGCTCTCGTCCTGGGTCCATTCGGTGGCGCGGCCGGCGACGACCAGATCGGCCGCCTGCAGCAGGGCCTCGACCCCGAGCGGGAAGATCTTGTCGAAATAGAGCGAGGCCGCCGTGTCGTTTGGCCCGATCGCCACGCGCTTCTGCAGGATAACCGGTCCCTCGTCGAGGCCGGGGGTCGGGCGGAAGATCGTCAGCCCGGTCTCGGTGCGGCCGCGGATGATCGCCCACGGGATCGAGGCCGGCCCGCGATGCAATGGCAAGAGCGAGGGGTGGAACTGGATCATCCCGCGCTTTGGGATGGCGCAGAATTCGGGTGGCGCGAACAGCAGCACATAAGCCATGACGCCGATATCGGCGTCGAGCCCGCGCAGCGCTTCCAGCGCCTCGGGCGCGGAATATTTCGGAAAGCGGAACACCGGCAGCTTCTTCTCCTCGGCCGCCTCGACCAGCGGGTCGGGGCGCGCGCCCGGCTTCTCGGGCGCGGCGAAGACGCCGGCGACCGTATCGCCGCGGCCGAGAAATGCCTCGAGCACGGATTTGCCGAACGCCTGTTGGCCGACAATGACGATGCGCATGACGGTTGCCTCAGTTTCGTAATGACCCGCTGTGCCGCAGATTTCCACGCGGGCCGGGCGGCGGCAAGCCCGTCGCGCGCCCTAGAACCTAAGCAGGCACCGCGGCGAGGTCGAAAGCGGCGGCCATCAGCGCGCGGGTGTACGGGTGTTCGGGCGCGTTCATGACCCGGTCGGTGCTGCCGGATTCGACAATCTCGCCGTCCTTCATGACCAGGATCTCGTGCGCCAGCGCGCGCACCACCTTGAGATCGTGGCTAATGAAGAGATAGGCGAGGCCATAGCGTGCCTGCAATTCGCGCAACAGCTCGACGATCTGCGCCTGCACCGACATGTCGAGCGCCGAGGTCGGCTCGTCGAGCACCAGGAAACGGGGTTTCAACACCAGCGCTCGGGCGATCGCGATGCGCTGCCGCTGGCCGCCGGAGAATTCGTGCGGGTAGCGATCGGCGGAGGCGGGATCGAGCCCCACCTCGATGAGTGCCTCCTCGATCAGGCGCCGGCGCTCGGCCTCGCTCGCGGCGAGATTGTGGACGCGCAGCCCTTCGCCGACGATTTGCGCGATCGACAGCCGCGGCGATAGGCTCGAATAGGGGTCCTGAAAGACGACCTGCATCTCGCGCCTGAGCGGGCGCAGCCTCTTTTGCCGCTCGCGCGCGATGTCACGGCCATCAAAGCGGATGCCGCCTCCCATATCTCCTTGGGCATCGAGCAGCCGCAACAGGGCGAGGCCCAAAGTCGTTTTGCCGGAGCCGCTCTCGCCGACAACGCCTAGGGTCGAGCCGGCGCGCACCGCCAGCGAGACCCCGTCCACTGCCTTGACGTAGCCCTTGATGCGGCGAAACAGGCCGCGCCGGATCGGAAACCACACCTTGACCCGATCGCCCTCGATCAATACGGGCGCCTTCGGATCGGCCGGCGCTACCCTTCCCTTCGGCTCTGCCGCCAGGAGCCGGCGCGTGTAGGGGTGCTGCGGCCGATCGAAAATGTCGCCGGTCGGTCTCTGCTCGACGATCTCGCCCTGAGTCATTACACAGACGCGCTCGGCCATGTGGCGCACGATCGTCAGATCGTGTGTGATCAGCAGCAACGCCATGCCGAGCCGATCCTTCAGCTCGCGCATCAGGTGCAGGATCTGCGCCTGGATCGTCACGTCGAGCGCGGTGGTTGGCTCGTCGGCGATCAGGATGTCGGGCTCGTTGGCGATCGCCATCGCGATCATCACCCGTTGCCGCTGGCCGCCGGAGAGCTGGTGCGGGTAGGCGCCGAGCCGACTTTCGGCGTCGCGCAACCCGACGAGGCGCAACAGTTCAAGCGTGCGCGCCCTGGCCGCCGATGCCGACAGATGTTTGTGAATGAGCAGCGTCTCGGCGACCTGTTTTTCCAGCGTATGCAGCGGATTGAGCGAGGTCATCGGTTCCTGGAAGACCATCGCGATACGGTTGCCACGCACCTCGCGCAACCGCGCCGGCGCCGCGCCGACCAGCTCCTCGCCGGCGAAGCGAATGCTGCTTTCGGGCGTGTGTGAGGCGGCCGGGTGGGGCAGGAGCTGCAAAATCGATAGCGCAGTGACCGATTTCCCTGAGCCGCTTTCGCCAACCAGCGCCAGGGTTTCGCCGCGATCCAGCGTGAAGGATGCGCGCTTCACCGCCTCGACCGGCGGCGCGCCGCGAACGCCGCGAAAGGTCACGCTCAGATCGCGCACCTCCAACAGGCTCACGGCATCACCTTGCGCGGGTCAAAAGCGTCGCGCACCGCCTCGCCGATGAAAATGAGCAGGCTGAGCATCACCGCCAAAACAGCGAAAGAGGTGATCCCGAGCCAAGGCGCCTGCAGATTGGCCTTGCCTTGCGCGAGCAGCTCGCCGAGCGAAGGCGAGCCCGGCGGCAGGCCAAAGCCGAGAAAATCGAGCGAGGTCAGGGTGGTGATCGAGCCGTTAAGGATGAACGGCATGAACGTGATTGTCGCCACTGTCGCGTTCGGCAGGACATGCCGGAAGATGATGACCGGGTCGGAGACGCCAAGGGCTCGCGCCGCGCGCACGTAATCGAAGTTGCGCGCGCGTAGAAACTCGGCGCGAACCACGCTGACGAGGCCGGTCCAGGAGAACAGCAGCATAAGCCCCAATAGCCACCAGAAATTGGGCTCGACGAAAGTGGCGAGGATGATCAGCAGATAAAGCACCGGCAGGCCGTCCCAGATCTCGATAAAGCGCTGAAAGCCGAGATCGACCAGCCCTCCGAAATAGCCCTGGATTGCGCCCGCGGCGACGCCGATCACCGACGAAAACAGCGTCAGCGCCAGGCCGAACAGCACCGAGATTCGAAAGCCGTAAATGAGGCGGGCCAGCACATCACGGCCCTGATCGTCCGTTCCCAGCCAATCGATGCGCGAGGGCGCCGCCGGATAGGGACCGGGTGCATCGGTAATCGTGCTGTAGCTGAATGGGATCAGCGGCCACACCATCCAGCCCTTCTCCGAGATCATCTTGATCACGGCGGGATCCCGATAATCGGCCTCGCTCGGCAGGAAGCCGCCGAATGTGGTTTCCGGATAATCATGAAAGATCGGGAAGTAATTGGCGCCGTCGTAATGCACCAGCAGCGGCCGGTCGTTGGTGATGAACTCGGCGAAGAGGCTGATCACGAACAGGACCAAGAAGATCCACAGCGACCAGAAGCCGCGCTTATTGGTGCGGAAATTGTCGAGGCGGCGGCGCGTGAGCGGAGTGATGCGGCGGCCGAGGAATACGTCGCCGGCCGGCGGCAGGACATGCCCGGTAATCCGCGCTGTGGTGACGATGCCGACCGCGTCTTTCTTCTCTTGCGCAGCCGTTGCGCTCACTTCGTCAGGAGGCGGAAGGTCGTTCATCCTTGACTATAACGGCCATCCCGCGACCGAGCGCAGCCAAGCTTGTCCATGAGCACTGGCCATTGAGTCCAACACAATGGGTAAGACCTACTTGGCCCGCACCAGTTCCAATTTGGGCCGCGATCCCGCACGACGGCCGCCAAGATAATCACTGACCAAGATCTCGGCGATCTGTACCGCATTGAGCGCCGCGCCTTTGCGCAGATTGTCGGAAACGACCCACAGATTGAGCCCGTGCGGCACGGTCGGGTCACGACGAATGCGGCTGACATAGACCGCGTCTTCGCCGGCCGCTTCGGCCGGGGTGATGTAACCCTCGTCCGCCCGATGGTCGAGGACGATCACGCCGGGAGCGGCCTGCAAAGCCGCGCGCGCCCGCTCCTCGGTGATCGGACGAGCAAATTCGACATTGACCGCCTCGGCATGGCCGATGAAGACCGGCACGCGCACGCAGGTCGCGCTGACAGCAATGTCGGGGTCGAGGATTTTTCGGGTCTCGACCGCCATCTTCCACTCTTCCTTGGTGGAGCCGTCGTCCATGAACACATCGATATGCGGGATGACGTTGAAGGCGATCTGCTTGGTCAAATGCTCCGGCTTGACCGGATCGTTGACGTAGATCGCGCGGGTCTGGTTGAACAGCTCGTCCATCACCGCGCGGCCGCCGCCCGAGACCGATTGATAGGTGGCGACGACAATCCGCTTGATCGGCGCGATGTCGTGCAGCGGCTTCAGCGCGACGACCATCTGGATCGTCGAGCAGTTCGGGTTGGCGATGATACGGCGCTTCTGATACTGCGCGATCGCCTCGGGATTGACCTCGGGCACGACGAGCGGCACGTCCGGTTCCATGCGAAAGGCCGAAGTGTTGTCGATCACGACCGCGCCGGCCTTCGCCGCCCGCGGCGCAAAGAGCTTGGATACCTTGGCGCCCGGCGACGACAGGACGATATCGGTGCCTTTGAAGTCGAAGGTGTCGAGCGGCTGCACTCTGAGGATGTCGTCTTCGCCAAATGATACCTCCCTGCCCATTGAGCCGGAGGAAGCCAGGGCGACGACCTCGTCGGCCGGGAAATTGCGCTCGGCGAGAGTGGTCAGCATCTCGCGTCCGACATTGCCCGTCGCGCCGACCACCGCTACTTTGAAGCCCATCTTCGAAACTCCCAGGCCGCTGTATGCGGATCGGAATGAGGTTGGCTGCTGACTTACGATGCCGACCCGCTCTTTACAAGCAGCGGGTGGCCGCGCCGCCCGCGTTCCGGCGATGACCTACGCGGAATTCTGGCCCCGCTACTTGGGGGCGCATCGCAACCCCCGCACCCGCGCGCTGCATTACTTTGGTACGCTCAGCGCCGCGGCGCTGGTCGCGCTTGCCGCCGCCACCCGCGACTGGCATTGGCTCCTTGCCGCGCCTGTCCTCGGCTATGCGCCAGCCTGGCTTGGGCATATGGCATTTGAGCGCAACCGACCCGAAACTTTTGCACACCCGGCCTGGTCGCTGTTGAGCGATCTTCGCATGGTCGGCCTGTTTCTTACCGGCCGGCTTGGGAGCGAGTTGCGCCGCACTGGGATCGGGAGGTCCGAATGAGCATGGTTCCGCTGATCGAGGAGCGCGAAGCCGGTCCCGAGGTGCGCGCCGTCTTCGACGATATCCGCGTCAGCCGCAATACCGACTGGATCAACAATTTCTGGAAAGCGCTGGCGAACGACCCGGCGACTCTGCGCCGCACTTGGGAAAGCCTGAAGGAGGTCATGGCCCCGGGCGCGCTCGACCCGCTGACCAAGGAGCTGATCTATCTCGCGGTCAGCATCACTAATAGCTGCGCCTATTGCACCGCCTCGCATGGCGCGGCAGCCAAGCGCCTGGGCATGAGCAAGGAGATGCTGGCTGAGCTGATCGCCGTTGTCGGCATGGCCAACGAGACCAATCGGCTCGCCGACGGCTATCGGGTTCCGGTAGACGAGAGGTTCGAAAAGCTGTTCTGATGGCGCGCGCGCTGCCGCGAAGGGCGCTTTGGCGCATACCATATACTGAGGGCTGTTCAGGAAAATCCGGAGAGAGCGAAATGGACGATCAATTCAACCGCACCGCCGAAAGTTTCGGCAATATTACCGCACTGGAGCACGTCAACGTCGAAATCCCCAACCAGGGGCTCGCCAGCGATTTCTACCTACTCGGGTGCGGCTTCACCCGCGACCCGTACCTGTTCCCCGGCACCAACAATATGTGGGTCAATATCGGGAAGAGCCAGTTCCATCTCCCGACCGGCGAGCCGCTGGTGGTGCGCGGCCATATCGGGATCGTATCGCCGGACCGCGAGGCGCTGCTGGAGCGGCTTCAGGGGGCCAAGAAGCAGCTGAAGGACACCAAGTTCAAATTCAAGGAGCACAACGATCACGTCGAGGCGACGTGCCCGTGGGGCAACAAGCTCCATATCCATGAGCCGGACGAGAAGCGCTTCGGCAAGATCAATCTCGGCATTCCCTATGTCGAGTTCACCGTCGCGGCCGGGACCGCTGACGGAATCGCTCGCTTCTACAAGGAAATCCTCGGCGCCCATGCCAAGGTCAAAGCCAACGGTGGCGGCAAGGCGGCGCATATCGCGGTGGGCAACAAGCAGGAATTCATCTTCCGCGAGACCGACAAGAAGCTGCCGGACTATGACGGCCACCACGTACAGGTATACGTCGAGGATTTTGGCGGACCGCACAAAAAGCTGCAGAAACTCGATCTCGTCACCGAGGAAAGCGACCGCTGCCAGTACCGTTTCGAGGACATCGTTGACCTCGACACCGGCAAGGTGCTGTTCACGATCGAGCACGAGATCCGCAGCATGACGCATCCGCTCTATGCGCGGCGGCTGGTGAACCGCAACCCGGCGCAGACCAACCGCAACTACATCTGGGGCGGGGACGAATGGGTCTGGGGCCTGCCCGATACGGTCGGCCCGAGCGGCCGCGTCGCCGATCCGCTGAAAGCTCGCAAGGCGCCGACGATCGCCAAGCGCCGCGCCATGCGGATGCAGCAGCAAGCGATGTAGCAACCACGGAAGAAAATCCCTCTCTCGCGGCGCGGGAGAGGGATTTTTTATTGGAGAGGCACAATGCCAGGATTGCTCGACGGCCGGATCGCGCTGATCACCGGCGCCGGCTCGGGGATCGGCGAGGCGATCGCGTGGGCCATGGCCGAGGCCGGGGCGCAGGTCGTTGCGGTCGATGTCAACAGCGAGGCCGCCAACCGCACCGCGACAGCTATTGGCGGCGCCGCGACTGGCTATGCCTGCGATGTCACCGACCGGGCGGCCTGTGACAGCCTCGCCGGGACGGTGCGCCGCGACATCGGCGCGATCTCGGTGCTCGTCAACAATGCAGGGATCATCCGCCGCGGTCAGGTCGCCGATCCGGACACGCGCCGGAATTGGGACGCTACCCTGGCCGTCAATCTCGACGGGCCCTACAACATGGTGACGGCGTTTCTCGACCAGTTGCGCGAGACCAGCGGCGCAATTGTCAACATCGGCTCGATCCAGTCCTTCGTCGCGCTGCCGAATTCGGCTGCCTATACGACGTCGAAGGGCGGCGTGCGGCTGCTGACGAAGGCGCTGGCGATCGAGCTCGGGCCGATGGGCATCCGGGTCAACGCGATCGGCCCCGGGTTTACCGCAACGCCGCTCAACGCCGACGCGCGGCAGGACGCGGAATACACGGCCAATTTCACCGGCCGGATTCCGTTGGGGCGCATCGGCTCGCCGGAGGACATCGCCGCACCGGCGGTGTTTCTCGCCTCCGACATGGCGCGCTACATCACCGGGGTGACGCTGCCGGTCGACGGCGGCTATCTGGCGCGTTAGCGATCAACGTTCCGGCGGCGGGTTTACCCATCCTGTCGAGCCGCTCTCGGGGGCGGGGGCTGGTTGGCTCGGCGACTGTGTCGGCTCTTTCGGCGGTGTTACACTTTTGGCGAGCGACCCGCTTTTTTGCGGTGTTTGACGGTTCGTCGGCGCTTGCCTCGACTGCTCGTGCGATACCGATGCTTTGGCGTTCGCGCTACCCGGCGCGGCTTCTCGTTCCGCGAGCGATTCCTGAATTTCCTCGATGCGGTTGCGATAGCTCTGCTCGATGCAGTTGCGATCCCGCCCGCAGCGGCGGCGTGCCCGCACAAACAACGTTTCGTTCCCCTCGATTTCGTCGCGTCGCTCCTTCGGCAGCTTCGCCACCCAACGGCCATAGACGGAAGCCAATTGCTGATCGAGCTGGCCCAGGTGAGAATCCCCGCAGATCGTCTTCTCGTCCGGATAATAGGCTTTCTGGCAATTGAAGCTCTGGGCGCTCGCCGGCGCGGTGATCATCAGGACCGCGAGCGGCAACAGACCCACGACCCGGGCGAACAAACGCGGCGGTTTGATGATCTGGTATGGCAATCCGGGCATGGCAGTCTTCACGCAATGGTTTGGTTGAGGCCTCCGTTACTGAGTAAACGCCAGACCGGGGTGGTTTTTCAGCGTCTCTGGCGCCAAATAAACCAGCCCTAGGCAGCCGTCCCGCCAGGGGCAATAACGCGGCGAGCGCGTCTATCCGGAGGAATCCATGCTCAGCGGCACCTACCGTTTCCCGCCGATGGAAAGCGTCGTCTACGGCCGGCCCTTCGCCGAGGCGATGAAGGAGCGGGCCGACCAGAGCGGCGCCAACGCGGTCTTTCTGTTGGCGAGCGGCAGCATCGATCGCGATACCGATATGGTCGGGCAGATCCGCACCGCGCTCGGCAACCGGCTCGCCGGGGTGCACGCCCGGATCGGCGCGCACACGCCGCGGATCGACGTTGTCGATGCGGCGAATGCGGCGCGCTCCGCCGGTGCGGATCTGCTGGTGACCCTGGGCGGCGGCTCGGTCACCGATGCCGCCAAAATGGTCGCGTTCTGCCTCGGCAATGGAGTGACCGACCCCGCACAGCTAGACGATTACCGCACTCGCATTTCAGCCGACGGCAAGACTGTCCGCCCCGAGGCGAAGGCACCAAGCGTCCGCACCGTTGCGATCCCGACCACCTTGTCGGCCGGCGAATACACCGCCTCGGCCGGCTGTACGGACACGGCGCGTCATGTGAAGGAGAGCTTCAGCCACCCGCTGATGATGCCGAAGAACGTGATCCTCGACGCGCGCGCCACGCTGCACACGCCGGAATGGCTGCTTCTCTCGACCGGGATCCGTGCGGTCGACCACGCCGTCGAGGACATCTGCTCGCCGCAATGCCAGCCGATCTCGGAAGGGGCTTCCTACCACGCGCTGAAGCTCCTCGGCCGCGGACTGTCCGGGGTCAAGGCCGATCCGCTCGACCTCGACGCCCGTCTTGAAGCGCAGCTCGGCGCCTGGATGTCGATGATCGGCTCGCAAACCGGCGTGCCCAAGGGGGCGAGCCACGGCATCGGTCATGTGCTGGGTGGCACCGCTCACGTCCCGCACGGCTACACGTCGTGTGTGATGTTGCCGCATGTCCTGCGCTTCAACCACCCGGTCAACCCCGAGCGGCAGGCGCTGGTCAGCGAGGCCCTCGGCCGGCCGGGCGAGCCCGCCGCCGATGTCGTCGCCGGGCTGATCGCCGGGCTTGGCCTGCCGCAGCGGCTGCGCGATGTCGACGTAAAGCCGGAGCAGCTCGACCGGATCGCCGAATTGTCGATGCACGACCGCTGGATCCATACCAACCCGCGCAAGATCGACGGACCAGTGGTCATTCGGCAGCTGCTCGATGCGGCGTGGTAGCGCTCGCCGCCACGTCGATGGCAAGGGCGAGGACCAGAGCCGCGGCGGCGACCGCAAACAGGATCGGATATCCGTTCTCGGCCCGCGCGAAGATATAGGAGAAGACATAGCCGGCGACGGCCTGGCCGATGGCAAAGGCGGTCGTGCAAAAGCCCCAGGCCGCGGCTTGTGCGGCCGGATCTGCCGGAATCAGCTCGCGAGTGCGGCCGATCGTGATCGCGACGATTCCCGGCACGAACGCACCGATGACGAAACTCGACAACGCCAGCGTTACGGTCGACGCCGCGACGAGCGGCAGAGCGACGCACAGCACCTGCGCGACGAAGGCGAGGCGCAAGCCCGCACGAAACCCGATCCGGTCTCCCACGTGGCCACCGATTACCGGCCCGATCACTGCTCCGATGCCGAACAGGATCCAATACGCCGCACCGGCGTGAAGGCCGCGACCGAGACCGCGCGCCACGAAATCGACGAAAAACACCATGTGCGGAACGAGCCCGACCGCGTTCAGCGCGTATTCGACATAGAGCGCGCGCAAGACCGGGCTCGATACCCGCGACGGCCGAGCTTGCGGCGCGCTCGGCATGGCTGGGGGCCAGCTGTTCCAAGTCGCGAGGGTCAGCGCCGAGGCAACCAAACCGAGGCCGCACCAGGTCTCGGCGAGACCCCATTGCATCAGCGCCGGCACCAGCGTTCCCGAAGCGGCGATGCCCAGCCCGACCCCGGTGAAGATTGCCCCGCCCGCAAGGCCGCGCCGTTCCGCCCGGACGATATGGATTGCTGCCGGCGCGGCGAGCGCCATCAGCATCCCGCCGGTGCCGCCGGAGACAAAACGCCAGACAAAAAACCAGCCGAAGCCCAGGTGAAAAGAGCAGGCGAACAGGCTTGTCGTCGTCAGCGCCATCGCCGCTCGCAACGTACCGGCGACACCGGTCCGTGCCGCGATTGCCCGCGCACCGAGCGCGCCGGCGAGATATCCCGCGAGATTGGCGGCGCCGAGATAAACCGCCGCCGACGGGCGAAACCAGCCGGCGGCGATCAGTGCCGGGATCAGCGGCGTGTAGCCGAACCGGGCAAGACCGATGCCGACCAGATTGGCGCAGAGCGCCGCGACTGTGGCGCGCAGGGGCGGTACAGCTGGCGCTGTCGTGACCTCTTGCATGGCGCTAGACTAGATAGGCGAGCCGCCCGACGTTACGGTGCTTCCCGAAACGCATAGCGGCATTGTGCGCCGGCCGACATTGCTACCGAGGGAGGGAAGGATGAAACTGAACGGCGCCGTCATTCCGAAAGACATCGTCCGCCGCGTCGTCGAGCGCCGGGGCGGCGAGCACTGCTTCGCCGATCTCGACCCGATGCGCACCGCGCTCGTCGTTATCGACCTGCAACGCGCCTTCATGGACGATGCGGTCGGTCATGCGGTGGCCCCTGCGGCGCGCGAAATCGTGCCGGCGGTAAACCGGCTCGCCGCGGCAGTGCGCGCGGCCGGCGGCGGCGTGTTCTGGGTCAAGAACACGCATGACGAGCGCTGCCTCAGCGAATGGTCGGTCGCGCATGCGATGGCGACCCCGGCGATGCGCGACAAGCGGATCGCGGCGATGTCGGAGGGAACGCCCGGTCACGAATTATGGCCGGCGCTCGAGGTGCGGCCAGAGGATGAGATCATCAAGAAATATCGCTACAGCGCCTTCCTGCCGGGCATGTCGGATTTGCCCGAGCGGCTGCGGGCGCGCGGCTTCGATACCGTACTGATCACCGGCACCGTCACGAATGTGTGCTGCGAAAGCTCGGCGCGCGACGCCATGATGACCAATTTCCGGACGATCATGGTCAGCGATGGCAACGCCGCGATGAGCCAGGCCGAGCATGAGGCCTCGCTCGCGGCGTTCTACAACATCTTCGGCGATGTGATGGATACCGACATGCTCATCGGCGCGCTCGAACGCGGCCGCGCCGCCAAGGCGGCGTAGCAGGGGGAGCAGCGCTTAGGGCGCCGACCAGATACGCTGATAGCCGCTGTGCAGCACCTCGGCGCTTATGCTGCTGAAGAACTTGTCGAGGATCACGCCCTTGCCGCCTTGTTGCCCGCCGACCGCATAATCGTCGACGCAGACCAGCGTGCCCGAACCGATCAGCGGCCGAGCCGCCGCCAGTTCCAGCGCGTGATGGATCGCGCTCGGCAATGGGTCATCAACGTCGAGATCGTATGAATCGAGATAGACCAGAGCCGCCGGGCCCGGCAGCAATTGGCTGAGCGCGTACAAACCGGCGACCGAATCATTGCAGATCAGGTTTGCCGCCGAGCTGCAGGCGCGTCGCGCGGTGTCGATGCTCTCGGGTAGGGCGTCGATGGAAATCAAATGCCCGCCGCCGGCACGCACGAACGCATCGAACATGAAGGTGCTCTGACCATCCCCCTCCCAATTCCCGGGAATGCGCAGACAGCCGGTTTCGATGATCAAGGGGCGTGGGTGATGGCTCGCCAGGGTCGCGAACAGCAGGTCGAAACCATCGGCCCGTTTGCCCAGCCTAGGCCGGAAATGCTCGCGAAATTGCGCGTCGAATGGCTGATTATGGTCGAGCGTCGGGATACCGACAAAAGCGGCATCGCCATGCTCCTGCGCGCGGCCGGCGATGTCGCGGGTGCGCGCCTCTTTGTAGAGCCGCTCGAACGTCGACGACCGCGCGATCTCCCGCGCCACAGCCCGGCCTCCATCGGCAGTGTCGAGCAGACGATCAAGGAACCGTTGCCCCTGTCCCGCGCCTGCGAACTCGTCCAAGAGGGCGATCAACCGGGTATTCTCCGGGTTCGCCGAAGCTGATCCGAGTTGGCGCGATGCCCGAGCCATCTTGTTGCCTCTCTTTACCGACACGCGGCGATCGGGAATGGTATTCACAAGCGCGTGAAATCCGGTCAGTTTTGCGGGAGCAAATGTCTATCGCTCAACCGAATCGAGCATCCACCTGCTTCCACACACATCCAGGCCTACCTACGGTAACCGCATCATGGCCATCAGCGTATTCCTCGGCGGGTTCGGCTTCGGCAATCTTGGCGATGAAGCGTGCCTCGCGACCGCCTATGACCTCTATAAAGGGGAAATAAACTGCACGTTCACGCATGACCAAGTTATTACGTCCAAAGTCGCGAAATTCGACTTTTATTTTAGCGATCTGCGAGCCTTGCTCGATCGCTACCCGCGTATCGACAGGGTGGTGATCGCCGGCGGCGGCGTCGGGTTCATGCCCTCGTTCAGGGATAATTTGGACTGGGCCTTGCACTGCAAGCAGCGGGGCGCCGAAGTTATTGTGCACAATATCGGTATTGGCAAAATCGGCCCTGATTGGGCAATCAATTGGCCATATCTGGTTCCGGTCCTGTCGGAGGCAAAAGAATTCTCCGTCCGTGACTACCGCTCCAAGGCGGAGGTCGAATCATGGGGCCTAGCCCTGCATCCTGAGGTTTCGTTTTATCCGGAGCGCAATCACCCGACGAACGACAAGCTGCGTGACCTTTTGCCGGCCGACGCAAAGTTTATCGGGATATCGATCAATAACAGACCGGAACTTTGGCGAGTTCTGCACGACAATGTCGACAGCATGAGGAACGTCGTCGCGCGGTTCGACGATTGCCTCATCATACCCATCGTCAGTACGATCCACAGCTTAGATCAGGCCGAACATGACAATGTAGGCTTTGAAAAATTTATTGACCTGCTCGGTCTAGGCAACAGGGTGGTGCTGAGACAACTTTGCGATTATGAGTTCTGGCGCAACAATGTTGGGCCCGCCGATATAAAATTTTTGATCAGCTGCTGCCAGTTGCTGATATCGGCGCGAAAGCACAACATAATACACGCGATCGGCGCAGGTGTTCCTTTCGTTGGCGTCTTTGAATTCGATAACGATTCGATACCACGAGTCTACCAAACCTTGTATCCCGTCGTGCCGAGTGGATCGAGCCTGTTTCCGATCTATCCCTTGTAAGCCAAGGCCCCGTGCCCCACGCTCCGATAAAATCCGATATCGGATTAATTACGCGCTCACTTCGGTGAACCGGCGGCGCGAAATGACCGCAAGCACTTCCGGCGCGACGATCGCCAGCACGTCCGAGGGTAGCAAGTTGCGCAGGCACGCGTGGCCATAATGGCAGTCCTTCAGGTCGGACAGGAAGCAGGGCGCGCAATCCTCGTCTCGATAAACCCAGGATACATTGTTACCGACCGGCCCCCATTCCCGCGGCGGATTGGTTCCGGAGTACAGCCCGATTGTGCGCACGCCGACCCGACCGGCGTAGTGCGTCGTCCCCGTGTTGTTGCCGATGAACAGATCCAAAGGCTCGATCAGCTGGCCCAAATCGGCGAGCCCGACGCTTCCACAGAGAGAATGGAGTTCAGGATCGAGATCCAATTGACGGCACAACTCAGCCGCGTCCTCGCGCTCCGCCGGTCCGCCGACGAACACCAGGCGCACAAGCCCGAGCTGCAGCAGTGAGCGCGCCAGTTCGATAAAGTAATGACTCGGCCAAGTGCGGATCGGATTGCTGCATCCCGGCGCTATCCCGACAAGGCACGATCCGGCGGTCTTCCACCCCTGCAGGCGAGCGCGGATCTCTTCCACGACGCCCTGGGTTGCTGCGTCCCGGCCGGCGGCCGTCAACCGTTCGGCGATGACGTTGTCGCTGAAGAGCGCTTCCCGCGAGAACTCCATTGCGACGCGGAGCACCAGGAGGCTCGCCCGGCTCTCCATATGCGAGGAAGGCGTCTTCGTCTTTGCCCGGCGTACGCAACGCAGGGTGAAGATCTCGATGCGCGTCCCCTCGAAGGCCGCGGCATTTTCCGCCGTTACCTCCAGGGACAACATCTCGGTGCCGGTCTCGATCGCGCAGGCATACGGAACATCGCACAGCCCTGGCTGCAAGACGCCCCATCCGACACTCCGCGTTATCAGTGCCGTCCCGCTCTCGAGTTCCCGCAGGGTCAATGTCAGCGCCATATCGGGCGTGATCGGCATCGGCAAGTAGAGCCGCAAGGAGCCTTCGTATGTGCCGGGCCCAAGTCGGAACGGCTCGCTGGCCAGCGACACCGCCCTATCTTGACGGGGAGCGATGAGGCGCGCGGTCCGCTCGTTCTGCGGGGCGAGAAACCGCACCGGCTGGCCGGGCTCACCCGCTTCCGACTGGACGGTACACACTACCTTCGGATTGGCGCTGTGGACATGGGCGAGCAGGGCAAGATCGAGTTGCACGTGCGATTCGCCCCGCGCGGGCGGCAGTGCAGCGCGGAGGCGCAGAAGCGGCCCAATCCCCCAAGCGCCCCAATCCTCCGGCTCCGCCCATCCCGACATCAGGCTGAGTTCGCGATGCGACGGCCTCAGCACCAAGGGTCCCCATCCGCCCGGCATTGGCTGCTCATCCAGAATCGGCGACATAGAGATGCTGATCAGGCCGATTCCCAGTTCGCGCGTGTCTTCTGCCACCGTTCCGCACTCGGCCGGCGATCTCGCGCCGGTCACCAGCAACTCGAGCTCGATGGCGCCTCTTACTGAGGTGATTTCACCGGAACCTCGAACGGAGACATCGCCCGCCGCTGCGCGACCGCGATGAAAGCTCTGCCCACTAAGGGCGAGGTCGAAGGCGTGCCCCTGTCTGACTGACGGATCTTCCGTCGGCAGCACGATGTCTAGGAACGGGAAGTCGCGGCTGGTACCGAAGCCGGCGTATACTTGCGCATCCAGTGCCGGCAGAATGATCCGCGAGTCGGTATCGTGGCGCAAATCGATCGCCAGATCATACGGACCTAGATTGAGCCCTTGCAGCACGCGAACACCTTCGCGTCGGGCGGCGCGGGCGATCTCGATGTCGCTCTGTCGGCCGCCCACTTCGTGAAACAGGCTGACCCCGTAGACGCTGTCGAACACCCCGAGCTTGCGGGCCAATCCCACGTTCCAAGGCCCGCAAATCAAATCGATCTGGGCGACGGGGAAAAACCGGCGCAGCAGACTAAAGGCCGGGGCTGCAATCAGCAGGTCGCCGATATGGTCGGCCTTTAAAACGACAATGCGGCGGAGGAGGGGTCTTGGAACCGAACGCCCGTGCCTATCAATCCATTCGCCGGGCAATGAGAAGCGAAGCCGTGGCGAGTCCCCGAACTCTCTGGGACGGGGGCTCATCGCCAGTTCCGGAGGCGGCGATCTCGGCAAGGCGGATGCCAATCGCTCAGGCGATGCACCAGCCGCGGATGGCGATTCCCAACCGACGATCGTCGGGAATCCCGTGGTCGGAAGGCGTGACCGCGTTTCGGCAGACCAGGTTTATCCGCGTCTTGCGGAGGATGAAGATTTCCGCAGGGAGCTCGACCGACACAGTCATCGCTCGCGCCACCTCGAAAAGGCCGACCCGAAAGTAATTAAAGAAGATTTCCAGGGTCTGCAATTTGCCGCCGACTCCGTTTGGCACCACCTCGAGGGTAAAGGTGTACATGCCCGCGGGGCGACGCAGCAGCATCTCGATCACAGCCTCGATCCCGCGGATCCAGGTAAACTCTTCCTCCGGGTCGTACCACCCTTCGCTGTGATAGGGCGGACGCGGATACGGCATCGTACAGATCACATATTGACCGGGCACGTACACCGCGCCAGCGGGCGTAGTTTCGGCGCCGACCGGTAGGGTCGCCATCCTTGGGACGGCCGCTTCGCTCTGCCGACCGACCGACAGGCCCCGGCCGGCTAGAAAGGGTGGGCGCAACTCGCTCTCGATAGAGAACTGCTCGCCGCCGGTCGCCTCGAAGCGAATTGAGAACTGGCGAGACTTCCCGTCGAGCAATGTCTCCAACAGCGGCAACGAAAAACCATAGCTGCCGTCGCCGTAACCCGCCTCCTTCACATCCGTTCGCGGCAGGTTCGCCGTGCCGAAGGAGACAACCTCCTCGCCAATATATGCATTCACATCCAGATGCTGCTCGGGCCGCGCCGGTACCCAGCCCCACCCGGTGATGTTGCCTCGGGAGTCGATACCGTCGACGTGAGCCTGGATAGCGGATTTGTTCAACTCCGCCGGCGCAGTTCCGGCCACGGGCTCGGCGATCGCTCCGCCCGGTGCGGGCATCACCGCGAACTCTGTTGGTTCGGCCGGTTCATCGCGCGGGCTTGCCTGGCCCAAATCGATATCCGCCCGAACAGCAGGTGCGGCTTCGACCGTATTCGCTTTAGACTCCGGGTCGGTCTTGTCCTGGCCGCTCTTAATGATCAGTTGATCATTTCGGGATTCAATGTCCCGCTCGCCACCGGGATTTTCCGGTTCGCTGGCTCTTTGCTGCAGATTTCTAACCCAATGTGCTCTCAAAACGCATCTCGGCGAATAAACGCGCGCGAAGGGGAATCGGTCAACTATACCAACGCGGGTTAGCCCCTCAAATGACAAATTCCCCGATCCAAATTCGGCGCCGGATGACACGCGATGCAATATCGCCTTTTTCGAAGCCTTCGCGCACCATCCTCCGCGCGCAACCTTAGCGTGTCCTTGGGGAACTCGCGCACCCGCGGCACAATGTCGCCTCCTGCGTTTTCTGACGAGCAGCCCCGCTAACGGCGCATTCCGCCGGTCTGAGACGACCAAGGGTTGTTAACGGCAACTTAAATCAATTGCGGTCTATTCGCCTCACGCGGCAACTGCCCGGCTCGCCCGGGAATGGTAGGTAGAATGAAACAGGTCAAGCACTTTGCGAGTTGGTACAAGCCGGCCGAACCGCAGGCCGACGATTGGTCGCATTTACATCAAGTGCGCTCTATCGACAGTATGGAAAGCTGCGCTCGCGACCGTTCGGCGCGGCCAAGCGCGCAGCGCCGACGCCTCTTCACACTTTTGCCGGAAATGAATAGCGGCCCGTTTCAGGCCGCGGGCAGACTCGCGGCCCGTTTCAGGCCGCGGGCAGAATAGCGGCATCGGTTTTTGATTGATCCACATACAATTTAAAGCAGGCTAGGCAACATCTAATGGATAATCGCGCGGCAACCGCCGCCAAAGAGATCGCCTTTGTCGATCCGAGCGTGTCCGATCTCGGCACCTTGCTGGGC
>Ga0070766_10000269_pt1 | contig 21964 bp, 21 predicted proteins | sample HubBroMetageWFT6_FD_69782 | JGI IMG/M metagenome (GOLD analysis project Ga0070766, IMG submission 69782) | Warmed and freeze-thawed soil microbial communities from the Hubbard Brook experimental Forest, New Hampshire - Hubbard Brook CCASE Soil... | ecosystem: Environmental > Terrestrial > Soil...
CTGCGCCATCAACTCGAAGGCTTCCGCCGGCTCGGCGCGGCGCTGGCGCATCTTGCCGACCGGCGCCGACCCGGCTTTATCGCCGCCTTTTCGCGCCCGCAACCGCGCCCTCAGCAGATCAGAAGTACCGTCGCAGGTTAGCGCGAATGCGGTCGAGAACCGGGGTGTCCGGGTTCGGCACGACAAAGCTCTCGCCGGTTATCGTCTCCAACACGCTGATGTAGATTTGCGCGGCCTCGCGGACGATCTCACGCGGGATCGGCGGGATCGGGTCGCGGTAGGGATCGCAGCGCGCCGCCACCCAGCGGCGCAGGAAATCTTTGTCGAAACTGTCGGGCGGCAGGCCCTCGGCGAGGCGGCGCGGATAGCTCTCGGCGAACCAATACCGGCTGCTGTCAGGCGTGTGGATCTCGTCGGCGAGCACGATGTTGCCCGCGCGATCGACGCCGAACTCGTATTTGGTGTCGACGAGGATCAGACCGCGCTCGGCGGCGATCTGCCGCCCGTGCGCGAACAAGGCGAGAGCCCGCTCCGAGACTTCCTGCCATTGCCGTGCGGTCAGCAGGCCGCGATCGAGGATCTCGTCGGCGGTCACCGGCTCGTCGTGCTCGCCGTCTCGCGCCTTGGTCGTCGGTGTGATGATCGTCTGCGGCAGCTTCTCGTTCTCGCTCAGCCCGTCCGGAAAGCGCATCCCGTAAATGTCGCGGCGCCCGCTCTTGTACATCGACCAGATCGAGGTGGCCGTGGTGCCGGCGAGGTAGTCGCGCACCACCACCTCGACCGGCAGGATGTCGAGCCGCGTGCAGACCAAGACGTTGGGATCGGGATATTCGATGACGTGGTTCGGGCAGAGATCGCCGGTGCGGTCGAACCAGAAGCGGGCGATCTGGGTCAGCACCTGGCCCTTGAATGGTATCGCGGCGATGTTGCGGTCGAAGGCGCTGAGCCGGTCGGTGGCGATGATGATGCGGCGCCCGTCCGGCAGATCGTAATTGTCGCGGACCTTGCCGCGATAATGGTTTGGCAATTCCGGGATCGTCGCGTCGTCGAGGATCTGGCCGAGATGGCGGGCGAGGAAATCCGGGTCGACCATGAGGCAACTCGCGACGCCTGCGGGATCACGCTGATATAGCGTGAGCGGCGCGGTCATGAAACGCCGCATCGCGCTCGGACTCGCGACTGCTCAAATGCCAATCGCCGAGATCGCCCCATCGGGGCGGTCCCGGCGATGGTGGAAAACGCCCGATCGATCAGCGATGGCCGCCGCCGTGACCGCCGCCGCCGTGACCGCCGCCGCCGTGGAAGCCGCCGCCGTGGAAGCCGCCGCGGCCGAAGCCACCCCGTCCGCCCCAGCCCCGTCCGCCCCAGCCCCATCCACCCCAGCCGAAGCCGACGCCATAGTACGGATAACCGTAGCCGTAGCCGTAATACGGATAGCCGTAGGCGTACGCCGGATAGCCGTATCCGTATGGGTAGCCGTAAGCACCGTAGCCACCATAGCCGTAATAGGGGTACTGCGCCTCGGCCGGGGCGGTCGCGGCGGCGGTGGCGAGAACGGTGGCGAGGACGCCGGCGGCGATCAGGGGACGCCGGAACCGACGGGTGATGCTGAACAGGGACATGCTACGCTCCACTCGGCTGAGGGTGACGCCTAGTTTACTATACGGTCCCGGTTCGTTTCCATCCCCTTGACCGCGACGACAACGTCCTTGCGCAAACATTTAGTCCAACGGCTCGTTTAGGCAGGTGGGCCGCTCGGTCTGGAGCTTCTACCATGGTCTCCGAGGTCAACATACCGTCTGCGGTGACCTGCTGCATTGCCGGCGGCGGGCCCGCCGGAATGATGTTGGGTTTTCTGCTGGCGCGCGCCGGGGTCGAGGTGCTGGTGCTGGAAAAGCACGGCGATTTTCTGCGCGACTTCCGCGGCGACACAATCCACCCCTCGACCCTGCAGGTCATGGATGAGCTGGGGCTGCTCGAATCGTTTCTAACGCGCCCGCACCAGGAAGTACGCGAGCTGCACGGACTGATCGGCGACACCGACGTGACCATCGCTGATTTCTCTCACCTGCCGACCCGCTGCCGCTTCGTCGCGCTGATGCCGCAATGGGATTTTCTGAATTTCCTCGCCGAGCAGGGCGCGAGCCTCCCGGCGTTTCATCTGCGCATGGAACGCGAGGTGGTCGACCTGATCGAAGAAACTGGCCGGATCGCCGGCGTGCGGGCGCAAACCGCCGACGGCGGAGTTGGGATCCGGGCTGATCTGGTGGTCGGCGCCGACGGGCGGCACTCGGTCGTCCGCGAGCGCGCCAGGCTGCCGGTAACGACGCTCGGCGCGCCGATCGACGTTCTGTGGATGCGCCTGTCGAAGTGCCCGGGCGATCCGCCGCAGACCGCGGGCCGGCTGAATTTCGGCCGCCTCCTCGTAATGCTCGATCGTGGCGACTATTGGCAATGCGCCTTCGTCATTCGCAAGGGCGGCTATGACGCAGTCCGCGCGCGCGGTCTCGACAGCTTTCGCGATGAGATCCTGCGGCTTGCGCCGTTTCTGCGCGACCGCGCCGGCGAACTCAGGGACTGGGACGACATCAAGTTGCTGACCGTCGCCGTCGATCGGCTGGAGCGCTGGTCGCGGCCGGGCCTCCTGTGCATCGGCGATTGCGCCCATGCGATGTCGCCGATCGGCGGGGTCGGCATCAACCTCGCAATTCAAGACGCCGTCGCTGCCGCGAATAAACTAGCGCAGCCGCTTGCTGAACGGCGTGTCACGACCGCCGACCTCGAGGCGGTGCAGCGCCGCCGCACCTTTCCGACGCGAGCGACGCAGCGGATACAGATCCTGATCCAGGAGCGGATCATCGACCGCGTTCTCGGCTCGGATAAACCGGTCTCGGCGCCCCGGGCGGTGCGCCTGTTCAACCACATACCGTGGCTCCGGCGCATCCCGGCGCGGCTGGTCGCGATGGGCTTCCGTCCCGAGCATGTTCGCATTGCGGCGGCTGCGGCGGTAAAACCGTAAACGCGGCGCGGTGCCGGGGCGTATAACGCCCAACATCTGAAATTTCAGGAGTCGATCATGGCAACGGAGTTGCTCGGCCTTTTACGCCGCCGCGATGTATTCCGGCTCGCCGGCGGTGTCGGCGCATTCGCCACCTTCGCGGCGCGCCCGCTTTCCGCGCTGGCCCAGGCTGGGCCCGGCGGCGGGCCGATGAAGATCGGCACGATCGGCGCCGGACGCGAAGGCGGCGCGCTCGGCACCCTGTTCGCCAAGGCCGGGCACCCGGTGATGTTCTCCTCGCGGCATCCCGAGCAGCTCAACGACCTCGTTGCCGCGGCCGGACCGAATGCGAAGGCCGGGACGGTCAAGGAGGCGGTCGAATTCGCCGATGTCGTGCTGCTCGTCGTGCCCTATACCGCGGTCGAGCAGATCGGCCGAGAATACGGTAAGGAACTCGCCGCCAAGCCGCTCGTCATGGACATCAGCAATCCGATTGCGCGCCGCGACGGCGAGGAGCTGGTCAAATCGATTGAGCAGCAGGGCGGCGCCGGCCTCGCCACCGCGAAAATGCTGCCCGGCGCGCATGTCGTGCGCGCCTTCAACGCGATCGGCTCGGGCCAGCTCGAGCAGCTGGCGCATCGCCCGGGCGAGCCGGTCGGGGTACCGATCGCCGGCGATGACAAGAACGCCGTTGCGCTGGCCGAGCGGCTGATCAAGCAGATCGGCTTCGAGCCCGTCGTCGTCGGCGGGCTGGCGATGGGCAAGTATCTGGTGCCGGGGACTCCGCTCGCCGGCGTGCACACGCCCGACGAGATCCGCCAGATCGCCTCGACCCTGAAGTAGTGCAAAAGGCGGTCATTCCGGGACGGCCTATGGGCCGGGCCCGGAATCCATGAACACTGGCCTCTGGAATATGGATTCCGGGTTCGCCGCCGCGCGGCGCCCCGGAATGACAATTCCCTTCCAAGTGAGCAGCGTTTGAGCGAACCGAAGGATCCAACGGAATCGAGCCATACCGGCCTCGTGTATCGGGTGCTGCATCGAGTCATCGATGTTCGCCCCGAAGAGGTCCCGGTGCTGTTCTGGTGCTGGCTCTACATCTTCGCGGTGCTGTCGTCCTACTACATCATGCGGCCGATCCGCGACGAGATGGGCGTCGCCGGCGGCACAGAGAATCTGCCGTTTCTGTTCACAGGCACGCTCATCGGCATGGTGGCGCTGAACCTGCCGTTCGCCTATATGGTCAAGACCCTGCCGCGCAGCCGCTTCATCCCGCTGACCTACGGCTTCTTCATCGTCAATATCCTGATTTTCGCGCTGGTGCTGCATGTCGCGAACTCTGACCAGACGGTGTGGATCGGCCGCGTCTTTTTTATTTGGCTCTCCGTCTATAACTTGTTCGTGGTCTCTGTCTTCTGGCAGCTCAATGTCGATTTGTTCGATCCCGCGCAAGGCAAGCGGCTGTTCGGGTTTATCTCGGTTGGTGCCTCCCTAGGAGCTATTGTCGGGGCAGGGGTCATCGTCGTATTTGCACGCCGCGTGGCGGCGACTTGGCTGCTGATCGGCGCGGCGATATTGCTCGGAATTGCAGTGTTCGCGGTAGGACGGCTGTCGCGCCTGTCGCCCGCTTTGCACGATCGGCCCTCGGAAACTGAGCAGCCGATTGGCGGCAGCGTTTTCTCGGGCGTCACCAACGCGCTGAGCAACCCCTACCTAATCAACGTCAGCATCTTTGTCCTGCTGTTCACGATCACCTCGACCATCGTCTATTTCCAGCAGGCCGGCATCGCCAAAAGCAGCTTTGCTGACAAGGGCGCACAGACCGAGTTCTTCGGCTGGATCGATTTCTTCGTCAATTGCCTGACCCTGGTAACGCAGCTTTTCCTGACTGGCCGCATTCTCGGTATATTCGGCGTGGCACTGACCTTGGCCCTGCTGCCCGCGTTCACCGCGCTCGGTTTCGGGGCCCTCGCGTTGGCGCCGACAATCATGGCGCTGGTGGGCTTTCAGGTGCTGCGTCGCGCCGGCGATTATGCGATCGCGCGGCCGACCCGCGAAGTCCTGTTTACGGTCGTGCCGCGCGAAGATCGCTACAAGGCGAAGAGCTTTATCGACACGTTTGTCTATCGCCTCGGCGACCAGGTCGGCGCCTGGTCATATGCGTTCTTGGCCACATTCCTCGGCCTCGGGTCCACGACGGTCGCCTTGGCTGCCATCCCGGTGGCGCTGTTGTGGCTCGCGAACGCGGTGTGGCTTGGCCGCCGCCAAACGGCGATGGCAGAAGACCAGGCCACTCGCGGCACCTAAGCCGCTTCGTCGAGGGTCGAGCCGACATCCAAGGTCGTTGCTCGGCGCAGGTCGCGCGGCTGGCTTTCGTCATGCGCCCGACCGCGATGCATCGTGTCGCGGTTGTCCCAGATGACGAGATCGCCGACCCGCCATTTATGGCTGTAGACAAATTCGCGCCGGGTTGCGTGCTCTTCCAGATCGCGCAGCAGAAGCCGCCCTTCGGGGACGGGCCAGCCGACGATATGCGAGGCGTGCGCGGAGAGGTACAGGCATTTGCGGCCCGAGCCCGGATGGCGGCGTACCATCCGCTGGCGCGACGGCGGGTATTGCTCGCGCTCGCCGGGCGGAAATTCGGTGAAGCCAATCTGTCCGCGCGACCAGAAGACGTCATGCTCGACGACGAGCGGATCGACCACCGCCTTCTGCGCCTCCGATAGCGCGTCGTAGGCCGCGCGCATATCGGCGAACTCGGTCTCGCCGGAGCCAAATGGCGAGGGCGGCGGCACCGCGACCGCGAACAGCATGCCGAGCACCACCGGCACCGGCATGTACGAGGCATCGGTGTGCCAGAGGCGATTGCCGAGACTGTCGAGCCGCTTCCTGTCGTCGCGGGCGCGGATCCGACTGTCTTCGTCGAGGTTGGAGATGTCGCCGATCTCGGGGAATTGCAGCCGCCGCTTTCCGCCGCGCGCCGCCGACCGGCCAATCTCCAATTCACCGAAGCGGGCGGCGAAGGCGCGCAGTTCGGCATCGCTCACCTGCTGATCGTGGAAGACCAAGACCGCGTGCGTATCGATCGTCCGCCATAGCGCCGCGACAGTGGTCTCGTCGATCGGCTGGCGCAGATCCAGGTCACCGATCTCGGCGCCGATATGCGGATGAAGCTGATTGACCGCGAACGCCATCGGCAATCCTCCCGGCAGCGGGTATGGCTCGATTTGCGTCAGGATCGATCCGCCGCCGCCGGGTTGTCAATCGACGCCGCAATGCTGCTATCCTCGGCGGCGATAAAATCGAAAGGGGAAGAAATGCTGGACGGACGGATCTCGGGCTGGCGGGCCGCGGCAGCGCTCGCGTTGTTGTTTGCCGCCCCCGCAGCGTCGGCGCAGGCGCCCGCGAAGCCGCCGAGCGGCGAGCCGATTACGATCGGCTTCTCGATGGCGCTGACCGGCTCGCTAGCCGTCAACGGCAAGAGCGGGCTTTTGGCGATGCAGATCTGGGCCGAGGACCAGAACGCCAAGGGCGGGCTGTTGGGGCGCCCGGTCAAGCTCGATTTCTACGACGACCAGACCAACCCGTCGCTGGTGCCGGGCATCTATACGAAGCTCCTCGACGTCGACAAGGTCGACCTCGTCGTCTCCGGTTATGGCACCAATGTCGCGGCGCCGGCGATGCCGGTCGTGATCGCGCATAACAAGACCTTCATCGGCCTGTTCGCGCTCGACATCAACGAGGAGTTCAAATACCCGAAATACTTCTCGATGCTGCCGGTCGGCCCGGATCCGCGACCGGCAATCTCCGAGGGCTTTTTCGAGGTCATCAAGGCCAACAAGGACAAGCTCGGGCTGAAGACGATCGCGCTCGCGGTCGGCGACGGCGAGGCGACCCGCAACACCGCCGACGGCGCTCGCGTCAATCTGAAAAAGGCCGGGCTCGAGGTCGTCTACGACAAGACCTACCCGCTGACGACGACCGATTTCAGCCCGGTCGTCCGGGCCTTGCAGGCGACCAACGCCGACATCGTCTACATCTCGTCCTACCCGGCCGACAGTGTCGGCATCATCCGCAGCGTCAACGAGATGGGGCTGAAGACGAAGGTGTTCGGCGGCAATCTGACCGGGCCGCAGAGCACCTCGCTGAAGACCTCGCTCGGGGCGATGCTCAACGGCATCATCACCTTCGACTGGTGGCTGCCGGCGCCGAAGCTGCGCTTCCCCGGGGTCATGGAGTTTCTCGCCAAATACCAGGAACGGGCGCCAAAGGAGGGAGTCGATCCGCTCGGCTATTACCTCGGTCCCTGGGCGTACGCCGACCTGCAGGTCCTGGGCGACGCGGTCGAGGGCACGCAGAGCCTCGACCAGGACAAGATCGCCGACTACATCCGCACCCACACTTTCAAGACCGTGGTCGGCGACGTCGCCTTCGGCAACAAGGGCGAGTGGGCTAAATCGCGCATCCTGACCATCCAGTTCCAGAACATCGCCGGCACCAGCGTCGATGATTTCCGCGACGGCAAGGGCGAGACGGTGATCTGGCCCGACGAATACAAGGCCGGCGACGCCATCCTGCCCTATTCCAGCATCAAGCATTGAGCAAAGCTGTCATCGCGAGGAGAGACCGCCGGTCGACGAAGCAATCTCGATCAGATCGGGGATCTTGGCCCCGGCGATTTCGTCAAGGTCGAGTGCGTCTGCGGCCATAGCGAGCTGATACCGTCGAGCGGCTTGCAACAGGGGCTACGGCTGCCGCCACACTTGCCCGTGCTCGACCTGCAACACCGGCTCCGCTGCCGCGAATGTGACCAGCGCGGGCGGGCCGTGGTGTCGATCAAACAGTAGCCGGCTCGTTGAGCTGTACCGGAACGCCTATAAAAGCTCGTGTACGTCTCGGGGCGCTGCACGGCACCATTCGCCTTCCAGGTGATCCATCTCGATCTGGAGGGCCAACGCTTGCTCGTAGTCCATCGCGGCGAGCGCGACGCCCAATTGCTCGCGCGCCAAACGCATCTGCTGACGTATCGCCGCAATTCGTCGAAGCTGTTCCTGACGGGTCAACGCGCGCCTCGTATCGGACGCTTGGCATCGCCGTATTCAACGCCCATCTTCGGGCGTGGTGCCAACGTGCCTCAAAAAAAAGTAGGAAACTTTAACGACTTGGCGGTGATGTCCCGATGTATCCCCCCGTTCGGGACCACACGGATTGGGAGCGAAACGAGGTTACCACGAGTGCGAGCGTACCGTGTCGGCACAATTGCCCACCCCGTCAGCGGGATCTCTTTAGCCTATCCCCCCTTTGCGTCAGTTCCGAGAATGCGGGGCGCCGTTCTTTTTGGTCGCAGCGCAACGATTTGCTGCTGACAACACTCGCGCACATGGCAGTTTGTGACAGACGTACACGTCGATAAGAGAGTTCATGAAACAGGGCGACCGATCTTCGGCGTATGGCTGAGTTGTGCAAGCGGATGGCGGCGGTCCCAACGTCTGGCGGCCATCGCACCGATCGCCTGCTCGTCACACTCGCCGAGCAGTTGGATTACGAAGCCGCGCGGTTGGAGGGTCAAACAGAGCCATCGTCGGATGCCACGAGGTGATCCCGGTTCCCATATAGCCAGGCGTGAGCCGAGGGAAACCGAAGCGGCGACGATGACGGGTAGACCTACAGCGGCGATGAAAGGAACACGTGCCAGGGTATTCGACCGGGCGCGTCAGGTTCTTTTGACTTCTTTCAGGATAATTCAGGGCAACCGGATGCAGGACGGGTCCGGTTAACATTTTTTAGCGCCGGTTCAAACCAATTAACGACACGCGACAAAGGCCGCTCGCTATCCTCCGGGAAAGATTTTCGGAGGGTCTCATGGGCATGGTTTTTCTTTTCGGGTCAGTGATCGCGGCGGCGACGTGGCTCGTAGCGGCATGGCGCATCAGCTGAAGGGGGCGAGCGCGCGGCTTCATCGGCCCATCCGCGAGCGTGCGCGACGGCTGCGACAGATGGCCGATGCCCATCACACGCCGCTTTCGGGCCAACTTAGGGTGATGGCCACCGAACTCGACGCGCTCGCGGACCGAGCTGAAAAAGGAAATGAGCCGGGCGAGAACGCAGAGTAGCCGCCCGCCCGCAGTCGTGATCTCCCCCACGACGCGCACCCCTAGACTACGCCCGCCGCAAGTTCGCCGAGGAGCGCTGGCATGGGAAGCAGGAGCGGCCGGACCTGAGGTCGGGTCCGATTTAGCCGCGAGGGGCTACCAGAGCAAAACGCGCGCTAGTACCGGCGGTAATACGGATAGTAGCCGGAATAGTACGGATACCCATAGTACGGCGGGTAATAAGCTGCCGGGGGGTACCCATAGCCCGCTGGGTAATAGTAGGGGTTGCCGTAGTACCCGTAGTAGGGATTGCCGTAGTAATACGGCGCAGCGAGCGCACTGCCGAGCGCGAAGGCGCCCAGCCCGAGTGCGACCGCCGCACCAGTCCCTATATCTGCCTGTGCGGGCTCCGGGGCCATCGTCAGCACCGCTGTTGACACTACCGCCGCCATAGCCAAACCGCGCCCTGCCTTGCAGATGATGAAGTTGGCCATCCCGTCCCCCGTTCTTCGAGCCGTTGCCATCATAGCAGGTTGGCGTACGAACTTAACGGTGTCGGAGCCCGACCCCTGCGATAAATCCGTGACTGCGGCAATTCGGGCAAATGACAAATTCGTGACGGTCCCCATCCTAAATGGTTAATGTGAGTTAAACCCGAAGGTGAGGGGCTCCATGAACAGGGCGGCCGATCTGCGGCGTAGGGCTGATCGTTATAGGCGACTGGCGAGTATCCCAACCTCAGGCGGCCATAGTGCTGATCGCGAGTTGCTCGTACTCGCGGAGGAATTGGACGATCACGCCGCGGATTTAGAGAGCTGGGCCGAACCTGAGCGAAGGCCGGAACGCTCGCGGCGTTGATCCCGCCCGCCGCCGGGCGTACCCGTGCCGGTTGGTCGCAGCCGGGACCGCGAGCCCGGCGGCGGCCCGCTTCGTGTGAACTCGGCCGCCCGTCAGCCGCGCCAAGGTCAGGGCGGCCGTCTTCTTGTGAGCGCGATGAGCAAGCCCTGGCTTCAGGAACGGCGCCTCCGCTCCCCGATCTCCGCATGAAGCCGTCGGATCATCCGCGCCAATTCGGCTGTCGGGAGCCTCTCGTATTTCGCGTGGAGGTCAGCCAACGCTTCCTCAATCGAGCGCCGTCGTGTTTGATTGACCATCGTAGCCTCCAGGTCGCTGTCCACTGCAACATGGGAGGCTTGCCTCGCGCTCGCTGTGCCGGGAAATGAAATCGGGTTTAATCAGGTGCGCGGCGAGCTGGCGAGCTGGCGGGTGGCGAGGAAGCGGCGGCGATTGAGTGGTCAGTATTGCCCTGCGCGCCGGGGCTGAACCAATATGAAGCGCGTCCTCACGTACGGATGTTCACAATCCCAATAAAAGCCATGCCGCTTGTCATTAGCGCTGATGACAATCCAGTCTTCGGGCTTTGGATCGGTGAGGAATTCGTCGGGATCGACCGAAGCCGCCGCAAAAAGTAGATGCGCCACATCGATCAGATGGGTTTGGGCGGCCTCGAAAGTCGGATGCAGCGTTGCCGGGTCCACAGCAAGCGAGTGCGGGTCGGCTTCAAGGCTGAAGGCCAAGGTAAGCCATTCCGAGATGGCGGCGGTCGGATGGTTTTCGATCGGCATCGTTTAGGTCCCTCCTTCTCCCAATTACATTTGGTATGGGCTGCGGCCCAAGATAAGCGATGAGCAGCGCGCGCTCTCGGCACGAGATTGCTTCGCTCCGCTCGCAATGACGTGTTGAATCACTGGCGGACGTAGCGGCGTTCGCCGGTGGTCGGCTGGTAGAAAACAGTCACGGTCTCGCCGCTGGCCGGGTCGACAAAGCGCTCGTCGGTGGCGACCCAGTCGGGTCCCGGCCGGTGCGGCGCGGCCGGCTTGTAGCGCCCGCGCTCGAAGACGATGCCGGCGGTCAATGCCAGCCCGATCAAGGCTAACCACACGACCAGCGGCACTGTACAGCCGGCGAGCGCGGCGACAACCGCCGCGCCAAGCAGGAACACCCCGATGCCGAAGAGGATCGGGCGCATCCGGCGATTACCGCGGCATCGGCTCGATCGTCACCGCGGTGCCGTAGGCGACGATCTCGCTCATCGTCTGCCCGATCTCCGACGAATCGAAGCGCATCATGACGATCGCGTTGGCGCCCATGATGGTGGCGTTCTGGACCAGCCGGTCGATCGCGGAGCGGCGCGCGTCCTCAAGCATCTGCGTGTATTCGTGGATCTCGCCGCCGGCCAATGAGCGCAACCCGGCCATGATGTTGCCGCCGAGGCCGCGGCTGCGGACCACGACACCGAAGCACTGCCCTTTGACATCGACGACCCGGTGTCCGGCGATATTCTCGGTGGTGACGACAATCATGCTGACCCCGGCTAATCCGGCACGCCCTGCACCTTGAAAATCTCCTCGAGTTGCGGGCTGATTGGCAGGTCGAGCCGCTCGCCGGTCGGCAGCCGCTTCTGGAACCATTTGTTGTAGAGCTGGACGAGCTCGCGGCTGGCGGCGAGGCGGCTGAAGGCGCGGTCGACGACAGCGGTGAAGTCGGGATCGTCTTTGCGGTACATAAGCCCATACGGATCATAGGAAAGATAGTCGCCGACGATCTGGTAGCGGTCGCCGGTCTTGGTCGTCGCCACCAGCCCGTAGAGCAATACGTCATCCGTGGCGAAGGCGTCGGCCTTGCGCGCTTCGAGCATGGAAAACGAGTCGCCGTGATCCTTGCCGACCAGGATCTTGATGCCGAGGTTCTGCTGCTCGGAAATGGAGCGGATCGCCGCCTCGTTGGTGGTGCCTGCGGTGACCACAACCGTCTTGCCCTTCAGGTCGCGATAGGAGCCGATGCCCGAGTCGCGCCGCACCAGGAGCTTGGTGCCGGCGACAAAGAAGATCGGCGAAAACGCCACCTGCTTCTGCCGCTCGAAATTGCTGGTGGTCGAGCCGCATTCCAGGTCGACCTCGCCGGAGAGCACGGCCGGGATGCGGGTCTCCGAGGTCACCTTCTTGTAGGCGACGCCGATCTCGACGCCGCCGAGCTCCTTCGACACCTCGTCGACGATCTCGTTGCACAGATCGATCGAGTAGCCGATCGGATCGCCGCTGCGATTGACGTAGGAGAACGGGATCGAGGTCTCGCGATAGCCGAGCGCGACGATACCGGTTTCCTTGACGCGCTTCAGCGTGCCGGCGATCTCGCGCGGCGCGTCCTGCGCTGCCGCCAGTCCGGGACCGGCCAGCAGACCGACGGCCAGAACCGCTGCCAGCCGTGCCGAGGCCATCATGACGGCCCTCAATCGGCTGCCGCCGGCTGCGCGGTGGCCCCGATTTCTGCCGCTTCCTCGCCCTCCCAGCGGCCGATCACGGCGGTGGCGAGGCTGTTGCCGATGACGTTGGTCGCGGTGCGGCCCATATCGAGGAACTGGTCGATGCCGATGATCAGCAGGAGCCCCGCTTCCGGCAGTTTGAAGGTGACGAGGGTCGCGGCGATCACCACCAGCGAGGCGCGCGGCACCCCGGCCATGCCCTTGCTGGTCAGCATCAACACGAGCAGCATCGTGATCTGCTCGGTCAGGGTCAGCGGGATGTTGTAGGCCTGCGCGATGAATACGGTCGCGAAGGTGCAATACATCATCGAGCCGTCGAGGTTGAACGAATAGCCCATTGGCAAGACGAAGCTGATGATCTTCTTGCTGACCGGCAGTTTCTCCAGCTGCGCCATCGTTACCGGATAGGCGGCCTCGCTCGAGGCGGTGCTGAAGCCCAGCAGGAACGGCTCGCGGATCAGCGTGATCAGCCGGAACACCTTGGGCCCGAGAAACAAAAAACCGGCGCCGACCAGCACCAGCCACAGGACGCCGAGGCTGAAATAGAACTCCACCAGGTACTTGCCGTAGGTGACGAGGACGCCGATCCCCTGCGTCGTGATCGTCGCCGCCATCGCCGCGAACACCGCGATCGGCGCCAGCCCCATGATGTAGCCGGTGATCTTCAGGATGATCTGCGAGGTCTCCTCGATCACCTCGATGACGACGCGCGCGCGCTCGCCTACCGCGGCGGCGGCAACGCCAAAGAACAGCGAGAAGACGACGATCTGCAGGATCTCGTTGTTGGCCATCGCCTCGACCGCGCTTTTCGGCACGAGGTGGGTGACGAAATCCTTGAACGATAAGGAGGCGGCGTTGAGGTTGGTGGCGGCAGTCGCATCCGGCAATGGCAGGTTCAGATTCTCGCCCGGCCGCAGGATGTTAACCATGACGAGGCCGAGCAGGAGCGATACCAGCGAGGCAGTGACGAACCACAGCATCGCCTTGCCGCCGATGCGGCCGACCGCCTTGGTGTCGCCCATATGCGCGACGCCTACAACCAGCGTCGTGAACACCAAGGGCGCGATGATCATCTTGATCAGGCGCAGGAAGATGTCGGTTAAGAGCGAGATGTAGCCGGCGATCGACTTCGCGGTCTGCGGGTCGGGCCACACCTGGTTGCAGGCATAGCCGACGACAATGCCGAGCAGCATGCCGATGAAGATGATCAAGGTCAGCCGTTGCGAGCGCATCTGTCCCCCTTCCGCGCCATTCGTGACAGATATGCGTCATTCGGACGCGGCAGGAAACCCTCTTTTGCGAACGCCTAGCGCGGCGCCAGCCGGAAAGGCGGCGGGTGGTCGGGGCGCACGGTGATCGACGCGACCGGCACCACCGGACGGCTTCCAGCGCGGCGAATCTCGAATGCCTGCACCAACCGCGCCAGGACCAGAGTCGCCTCGGTCAATGCGAATTGCGCGCCGATGCAGACGCGCGGGCCGACGCCGAAGGGCAGATAGGCGAAGCGGCCGGCCGGCGGCGCGCCGGGCAGAAACCGGGTCGGGTCGAACAGATCCGGGTCGGTCCAGAGCCGGCGATGCCGGTGCAAGAGCCAGGGCGCGATCATCACGACCGCGCCCTTCGGTACCGCGACGCCATCGGCCTCGTCGGCCCGCCGCGCCACCCGGAAAATGCCGTAGGCCGGCGGATAGAGCCGCAATGTCTCCTGCACCACCGCACGGGTGTAGGGGAGCTGCCCCAGCGCGTCGGCCGCACCCTCGGCTCCGAGATCGAGCGGCGCCGCCTCGGCCGCGATCCGCTGCTGCACTGCCGGCGCCGAGGCGACGAGGTAGAGCGCCCAGAACAGCGCCACGGCGGTGGTCGCGTGCCCGGCGGCGATCATCGTCGCGACCTGGTCGGCGAGACGGCGGCTCGACACCGCACGGCCGCTTTCCGGATCGCTCGCCATCAGGTCGAGGAGGTCGCGCGGCGCGCCGTCTTCCCAATGCAGAGTCGTCTTCGCCTGGCGCGCGGCGATGATCTCCTCGATCAGGCCGAGCCAGCGCCGGCGAAACCGCCAGCGCGCGAAATCCTGCGGCGCCGGCACGGCCGGCGGCAGCATGATGTCGAGCAGGCTCGGGCGTGCCAGCCGTTCGCCGTATTCGCGCAGCATCGCCCGCATGCGCGGCGCGAAGCCGCCCATCTCGAGCGAGAACATGGCGCGCCCGGCGACCTCGATCGCCAGCCGGTGCATGTGGTCGAGCAGATCGACCTCGTCACGCTCGGCCGCCAGCGTGGCGACCAGCTCGTCGGCAACGGCGCCGACCTGGCGCGCCAGCATCGGCAGGGTGCGGGGCGCGAAAGACGGCGCGACGGTGCGGCGCTGCACCCGCCAGTCTTCGCCCTCGGCCAGGAACAGGCCGTAGCCGACGATCGGGTAAAGGAGGCGGATCGTGGCGCGGGAGCGACCGTAATTCTCGGCGTTGTCGATCAGCACATGGCGGATCGCCTCGGGCCGGTTCAGGGTCAGCTGGACGCGGCCGAACAGGCGCCGCGACGAAACCTCTTCCTCGAAGGCGCGCTCGGAGAAGGCGGCGAGCACATTCGTCCGCATCTGCGTGGCGAAATCCTGCGGCGCCAGCGGCTTGGGGCCGGCAGTGGGCGCGGGGAACGAAATGGCTTCAGGCAGGCTCGTCATTTGGCCGAGCCTAGCCCTTTACAGCGCGCGCCGCATCGGGGCGCGCTGTCGCTCCTCTGGCTGTCTCCGCCAGCGGTTGCGGAAGGAGCGGGCTACCAGTAGTCGCGGTGATGGCGCCAATAATGCCGATGATAGCCCCAGCCATAGGGCCGATAATACGACCGGTAGTAGCCCCAATAGCGCGGCGCGCATTCCCAGCCCCAGCCGTTCCACCAGCAGCGCGCCTCCGCTGGCGTCGACATCGCCGCGCAGAGCAGCATCGCGGCGGCGATAACCGAAAGCAGGAACTTCATCGTTTGCTCCTTTTCTGGCTGATCTTGCCCGTCCAGGTTTAGCAGAGACCAGGGTTTCACACCTTGGGCGTTTTTAGGGCAATGCGAATGCAACAAGAGAATCGCCCAGCTTGGTGCCGATCTTGCCATGCCCGCCGGCGGCAATCACGACGAACTGCTTGCCGTCGGGCTTGAGGCGATAGGTCATCGGCAATGCCTGGCCGCCGGCCGGCAGCCGGCCCTTCCACAATTCGGCGCCGGTATCGAGGTCGAAGGCGCGCAGATAATTGTCGAGCGCCGCGGCGATGAAGACGAGGCCGCCGGCGGTGACGATCGGCCCGCCGAGACTGGGCGTGCCCTGCATGATCGGCGCGTCCGGGAAGACATCCTCGCTGGTGCCCAATGGCACATTCCAGCGGATCGTCCCTTGCCCGAGATCGGCGGCGACCAGCGCGCCCCAGGGTGGCGGGTTGCAGGGCGCGCCGTTCGGCGCGCGCAGCACATGCCGGCTCATGCCATAGGGCGTGCCGTGCTGCGGCGACACCTCGGCGCGGAACTCGCCGCTGCGCGACGCCTTCTCGCGCTCGGCATAGCCGTCGCGCGGGATCAGATGGACTTCCATCGGCAGCATGTTGACGTTGGTGACAAACAGCTGGCGCGCCGGGTCGAAGGCGCCGCTGCTCCAGTTCATGCCGCCGAGATTGCCAGGAAAGGCGATCGTGCCCTGCACGCTCGGCGGCGTGAAGATGCCTTCGGCGCGCAGTTTCGCCATCGCCGCGCGGCAGAATTCGCGAGCCTCGGGCGTACGACCCCAGGCGTCGGCGGCGGTCAGCTTCTGCGGCACCAGCGCTGGCGGCGCCAGCGGGAAGGGCTGGGTCGGCGAAGAATCCTCGCCCTCGGCGTCGCTCTTCGGCACGGGCCGTTCCTCGACGCCGAACACTGGCTTCCCGGTCTCGCGCTCCAGCACGAAGAGGTTGCCGGTCTTGTTACCCTGGATCACCACCGGCACCTCGCCGCCGCCGTGCCGCAACGTGGCGAGGACCGGCTGCGCCGCGGTGTCGTAATCCCACAGATCATGGTGCACGAGCTGAAAGCCCCAGACGAACTCGCCGGTCGCTGCCTTGAGCGCGACGACGGAATCCGCCCATTTGTTGTCGCCCGGCCGCTTGCCGCCGTAATAATCCGGGCTCGGGCTGGTGGTCGGCACAAAGACGAGGCCGCGCGCCAAATCGACCGACAGCATCGACCAGGCATTGGCGGCGCCGGTCGGCGCGATGTCCGGCGACAGCGGGTCCCAGCGCCAGCGCAACGCGCCGGTGCGCGCGTCGAAGGCACGCACCTCGCCGCTCGGGCTGCCGACGCGGTCATTGTCGGCGATCGACGAGCCGACGATGACGAGATCACCGGCGACGGTCGGCGCTGAAGTCTCCTCGTATTCGCCGCGCCGGGTGATGTTGGCGACGCCCTCGGTCAGGTCGAGGTGGCCGTCCTTGCCAAAGCCGGTGCAAGGCTGGCCGCTGGCGGCATCGAGCGCGATGAGGCGGGCGTCGATCGTCGCCAGGAACAGGCGCCGGCCGCAGGCGGCGCCGTCGGCGCGGGCGGGGTCGCGCCACAGCGCGACGCCGCGGTTGATCAGCCCCTCGGAATAGCCCGAGTGCAGCTCGATCTTTGGGTCGAACGCCCATTTCTCTTGGCCGGTCTGCGGGTCGAGCGCGACGACCCGGTTGAACGGCGTCGTCAGGTACATCGTGCCGTCGGCGACGATCGGCGTCCCCTCGAAGGCGCTCCTGCGCCGGCCGCCGCTGCCGTCCGACACGTCGCCGGTGTGGTATTCCCAGGCGATCGCCAGGCGCGCGACATTGCCCTTGTCGATCTGGGAGAGCGGCGAATAGCGGCTGCCGCCGGCATCGCCGCCATAGAAGGGCCATTCGGCCACCGGCTCCCCGGCCATCGCCGCGGTCAGGCCGAGGACGAGCGCGAGACCGATGACGGCGGCAACGACAGCGCGCATCCAGCTCCCCTATGCTGAAGCCCAACCGCGAGTTGGGCGCGCCAATTTACGCCACGATAGCTTTCTAGGGGCTCAATCCTCGGTGGGGCCGCACCAGCCGGGCAGGAAATCGGCGTCGTGGCTCTTTGCCAGCTTCAGCGCCTGATCGAGCGTGCGGTCAAAATCCTTCTCGACGGCCTTGCGGTCGATCCGCCGGCGCAGGAAGTCGGCCCACAGGAATTCGCTGAACGGCGTCGTGTCCTTGGCGAAGCCGCCGACGCGCCTGAGTTCGCCGGCGAGCGAGCGAAACGGGTCGTCGGCGAGGTCCTCGATCGAGCGCGGAACATCGTCGTAGCCGCGCCGCCTTCCCTTATCGTCGAACGGGTGCATCCAGCCGCGGTTGTCGAGAAAGATCCAGAATGCGTCCTTCTCGAGCCGGGTCAAATTCGCCACCACCGTGGTGGCGATCGACTTGACGCCTTCCTCGTGCAAGGCCCGGGCGAGGTGGTGGTGGTCGATGACGTAGGGATGCTCCCCGGGCCCGAGCACCACCGGGATCATGTGGCTGGCGAGAAATGCGCCGGCCTTGTCGCCGTGTTTGGCGCGCCAGTGCCGGCGCTTGGCCTCAACCTCGCGCATGCCGACGGTGATTTGGGTCGGACGCAGCTCCGCCAGCGGTGTCGATTTGAAGATCGGCTCGCGAACCATCGGGCTCCTCCCATGTCATGTCTTCTGGGCGACAGCGCTCTTTGGATTGAGGCTCTGGATATGCCCGCTCTCGGTGCCGGCTGTCGGGTCGATCACGGCATTGATCAGCGCCGGCTTTCCTGAGGCGAGCGCGTCACTCACGGCCTTGGTCAGGCTCGGCGTGTCGGTAACGTGATAGCCGGCCCCGCCGAACGCCTCGATGATCTTCTCGTAGCGCGCATCGCGGAGGAGGCCGGTCGGCGAATACGGCCGGTCGGCCGGGTCGCCGCGGTAGACGCCATTGTTGTTGAAGATGATCGTGGTCACCGGCAGCTCGTAGCGGCAGATCGTCTCGATTTCCATGCCGCTGAAGCCGAAGGCGCTGTCGCCCTCGATCGCGACGACGGGCTTGCCGGTCATCGCCGCCGCGCCGACGGCATAGCCCATGCCGATCCCCATGACGCCCCAGGTGCCGCTGTCGAGGCGGTGGCGGGGCTTATCCATGTCGATGATGTTGCGGCCGAAATCGAGGGTGTTGGCGCCCTCGTTGACGACATAGACATCGGGCTGGGTGGCGAGCGCGTTGCGGACGGCGCGCAAGGCGCTTGAGAAGTTCATCGGGCTCGGATCGGCGTTGAGGCGCGCCGCCATGCGCTCGATGTTCTGCTGCTTGCGCTTGCCGATCTCATCGACCCAGGCCGCCTGTGGCTTGATTTGCCCCGGCCTCAGCGCGGCGTTGAACGCCGCGAATACCGATTTGATGTCGCCGACCACCGGCGCGGCGATCGCCCGGTTGCTGTCGAATTCGGTCGGCGAGATGTCAATCTGTATGAGCCGCGTCCCCTCGTTCCACAGTGGCGGTCGGCCGTGCGACAGCAGCCAGTTGAGCCGCGCCCCCGCCAGCAGGACGACATCGGCGTTGCCGATCGCGTAGGAGCGGGCGGCGGCGGCGGATTGCGGATGCTCGTCGGGCAAGAGCCCCTTGGCCATCGACATCGGCAGGAACGGGATGCCGGTCGTCTCGATGAACGAGCGGATCTCCTTGTCGGCCCGCGCGTAGGCCGCGCCCTTGCCGAGGATCGCAAGGGGACGCTGGGCATTCGCGAGCAATTCGATGGCGCGCGCGACCGATTCCGGCGCCGGGGGAGACGGCGGCGCCGGATCGACGACCTTGATCAGCGATTTTTTCGCCGTCTCCACATCGAGCGCCGAGCCGAGCACTTCAGCGGTCAGGTCGAGATAGACGCCACCCGGCCGCCCCGACACGGCGGCGCGGATCGCTCGCGCGATGCCAATGCCGATGTCCTGCGGGCGGTTGACGCGGTACGCCGCCTTGGCATAGGGCCGGGCGGCGGCGAGCTGGTCCATCTCCTCGTAATCGCCTTGCTCGAGATCGACGATCGCGCGGTCGGACGAGCCGCTGATCATGATCATCGGGAAGCAATTGGTCGTGGCGTTGGCGAGCGCGACCAGCCCGTTCAGGAAGCCGGGGGCCGAAACCGTCATGCAGATGCCCGGCTTCTGTGTCAGATAGCCGGCGATCGCGGCGGCGTTGCCGGCCGACTGCTCGTGCCGGAAGCCGAAGTACCGGATGCCCTCGGCCTGCGCCAGGCGCAACAGATCGGTGATCGGGATGCCGGCCACGCCAAAGATCGTATCGACGCCGTTCAGCTTCAGCGCCTCCACCACCAGGTGAAAGCCGTCGGTCAGATCCGTGTCGTTCATGTCGCCCACCGTCCTTAAGCCGTGCGCTTGCAGCGTTCTAAGCCAAACCGTAGGGCGGGTGAAGCGCAGTGAGCCGAAGCCCGCGGGCTTGACCCGCGGGGCATTCCGCCATTCGTCGAGCGGCCAACACGGCGGGTTACCCCGGCTCCGCCGGGTCCACCCGCCCTACGATGGCCAACCCAGACCTAGCAGTGCGCTTCCTACGGTTCGTAGCGGGTGACGCCCTCGACCGCGCCCTGGTCGCGGCCGCGCAATTCGATGGTGTTGCGGTCGGGGTCGCGCACAAACACCGATACGTGGCCGCTTTCGCCGAAGCTGACCGGTCCTTGCGCGATCGGAATTTGGTTGGCTTTCAACGCGGCGAGCGTCGCCGGGATCGAGGTGACCCGCAGCGCGATGTGGGTGTAGCCAGGGAATTTTTCCGGCACGTCCATCAGGATGTTGGCGGCCGGATCGCCGGCATTGGCGTTGAAGACGAGATTGAGCTCGACGTTGTGCTCGTTGCGGATAATCGCAACGTCGTCGTCCTCGGCCTGGTGCACCAGGTCAAACCCAAGCACCCGGTAAAACGCCAAGGCGCGGTCGAGGTCACGGACCCGGACGCCGATGTGGTCGACGCGTTCGATCGCGATTGTCTCGGTCATTTTGATCTCCCGTTCCGCGGCACTTTAGGTTACCTAGCCAGGTCCGATCACCTCTCAACCGTCATCTGCGGGCTTGACCCGCGGATCTCAAGATGACCGGGTCAGGCCCGGCCATGACGGAAGGGATAGGCCGGATCAGTCCGAGAGCCATTTTTTGTAACCCCGGCCGACCGCCTTGCCGAGACGGCGGGCCTGGTCGGTCCAATCGCTCTCGCCCGAACCGAGCGGGCCGGATCCACGCATTCCCTTGGCCCATCGGCCCAGCCGGAAGGCATGGTCGGTCCAGTCGCCCGCCGGCGCCTCGGCTTCGCGCAGCTGCCGCGCCAACTGTTCCTTCAAGGCCGCCGCATTGGCGCGTTCGGCCGGCGTAGCGCCGGCGTCGCCGGCAACCGCGGCGAGGCCTCGCAATTTCCGGCGCAGCGCGGCGAGCGCACCCGTGTCCTTCACCGCCGCCGCCGGGGCCGCCCTCAGGGCCGGTGCGCGTTGAGGAACATGCGCACGTGCCGCACCGCCAGCGGAACCTGCTCCGGCTTTTCCTTCCAGGGATAGAGGCTCACCTGCGAATTCGGCGCGAGATAGGCGCTCTCCATGGCGACGGCATAGGGATGCGCCGGCACGTCGTCCGGCAACACCAGGACCGGCGTCCGGCAGTCGCGCACGAAATCGCGGGTCACGGTGAACACGAAATCGGCGGGTGAGCGGTACAGCTTGGTGATGAAGGCGTCGCACATCGCCATCGTGATGTCCGGCCGGCGCTGGCACAGCGCGGGGGCCCAGCCGTTGATGTTGTTCTGATAGAACAGGTCGGGGAGCTCCGGGCGGTAGCCGCTAGGCTGCGCCAGCACGGCGGCGACGACGCGCCGGGGCGCGCGCTTCAGCATGTTCCAGATGAACGGGCCGCCGATGCAGAAGCCCAGCACCAGGAACTCGCTGATGGCGAGATGATCCATCAATCCGAGCTGGTCGTCGGTGTAGGCCTCCCACGGCCGGTCGACCTCGAGCGGCCCCGTGGACTGGCCGCCATTGGCATTGCGCAAATCCGCCGCGATGACGCGGTATTCGTTCTTGAACTCCCGGAACGGGTCGAACGCCGTCGTGCCGCCGGTGACGTAGGCGATGGTCGCGTTCAAACCGCCGCCGGGGATGACCAGCAGCGGGAAGCCGGAGCCGGCCTCTTCGTAATGGATGCGGGTTTCGCCTTTTTCATAAAACGGCATCGCGGCTCCTCCTTTGCCCCTGGTTTCGTAGGGCGGATGAGCGCAGCGTAATCCGCCAATGCCAGGCGGTCCATCGGCGGAATGCGCTTCGCTCTTCCGCCCTGCGCTTTGCTGCAGCGTCTCTGGAGGCCTTTTTTCGAGAAGATTTTAGCGCTAAGGGGCTCGGCGCAGCGTTCGATGGCGTCTCAATTGTGATGAGCCCAGAGAGAGGGAGAGAGCAGGGCTGCTCCTGCCCGGCTGATGCTAGCAACTTGAACCGGCGACGCGAACCACCTGTCGTTAGGCACCGTTCGGAGACGGTGCCGCTGGCGAACAACATTGCGGCTATGCGGCTATGCGG
>Ga0070766_10000272_pt1 | contig 21767 bp, 15 predicted proteins | sample HubBroMetageWFT6_FD_69782 | JGI IMG/M metagenome (GOLD analysis project Ga0070766, IMG submission 69782) | Warmed and freeze-thawed soil microbial communities from the Hubbard Brook experimental Forest, New Hampshire - Hubbard Brook CCASE Soil... | ecosystem: Environmental > Terrestrial > Soil...
ATTGGGTTAAGTGGGCTTTGGCGGTTGCGGACGAACTCGATCCGACGTGCACGCGCCGAGTACACAGTCTTCGGGTTGACAAGATCATCAAGGAAACATGGTCATGAACTGGGAGTGCCACAAATGCCAAGGGTGTGCGAACACGATCATAGGTGACGAGCCCAGATCCAGCCTCCCCTACGTTCGCTGCTTCCGTTTGCTCAGGTCAGGGACTCAGGTCATGGCCCACGCACCTTTAGTTCCACCAGAGTCTCGGATGCCGGCCCTGTACTCGGTCAGTTCAGGGCGAGCGATTGTTCGGCTCGTCGGTGACGCGACAATTTACGACGTCACCATCGCTTAGACTCAGTGCTTCCCGAAGATTCAGGTTGGAGAAAGCCTCAATCCTTCTAGCTAGAGGGTTCTGTTGAGCGCATCGAATCAGGGCTGACGCATCGCATCGTAACTCCTAATACTTGTGAAATAGTACAGATACCCACCGCGTAGCCGGGGGATGCGCGCATACGGTTCCGGATACAGAACGGCCGCAGCGTCCTCGCAAACGGCTGGCTTATACATCGAGAGCCGGCGCACAACGTCTTCGGTAACTTCTAGATTGAGCGTCCCACCTACTAGGTCGGTCCAGCCTGTGACACGAAGGAGCATTACCCGACGCTGCGGGTTCAGCGTGAGGATCTCGGCTTCGCCAGGCGGGCCGCCAGGTTTCCTGCTGCTGCGTGAACTGACTGTCGCCGTGAACTCAAACACGAATCCTGCGTCCTCCGACCCCCAAACACAGACTGTCGGAATCCCCCGAGCCATCTCACCGCCGGTGACCGACGGTAGTAACAACTAGAGTGTTCCGTTAATTCTTGCGCCTAGGCTACGCCCCTTACCGGGTGCGCCGCAGTAATTGCAGCTGGGCAGCACCCGGAGGATGATCCCTCGTCCGCGAGGATGCTTGTACGAATCCGCACAACCATGCCCACCCTCTTCACAATTCTTAGTGCGCGACATCAACCGCCGAAACTCCCAGCGCCTCTCACGTCGGCGGCGCCTCCGGCAAGGGCGCGCAGACCCCTGCTGCGTCCGGAAGGGGCCCCGTTTGCGGCCGTGGACGCGGTCGCAGCGAAGCGCCGCATCATCGTGGTCGGGGCGGGATTTGCGGGCCTGTGCGCAGCCTACGAATTTCAGGGTCTCGGAGGGTATGACGTGACGCTCTACGAGGCCCGTGACCGTGTCGGAGGCCGGGTCCACAGCTTACCCGGGCTGATCGGGGGTAAGGTTCTGGAGGGGGGTGGCGAACTCATCGGCTCCAATCATCCCCTATGGCTGCGTTACCGTCATCACTTCGGACTTCGGTTCACTCCGGTCAAGGACTATGCGAACTCACCGGTGCGCTTTGGAAAACATACGCTCTCGTTCGAGGCAACGCGTGGGCTCAATCACGAGATGCGGCTCATCCTCCGCCACCTCAACCGCGTCGCCCAGCAGATTAGGAATCCGTACGAGCCTTGGAGAACCCGCAAAGCCCGCTCGCTCGATGCGCGGTCACTGGCCTCCTGGCTCAAGCGCTGTAAGGGTTCACAGCTGGCCAAGCTTGCGGTGGCCGAGCAGCTCGCAGCCGATAACGGCGTACCCGCCGCAGCGCAGAGCCTGCTCGGGGTTCTGGCGATGATTAAGGGAGGCGGATTACAGCGCTATTGGGATGACACGGAGGTCTACCGTTGCGCCGGCGGAAACGCGCAGCTCGCGGAGTGTTTCAGGCGTGAATTCAAACGCGCCGGCGGACGCCTGTTCCTGCGCTCGCCGGCTCGCCATATCGAGTACCTCAATGGGAAGGTTCGTGTGACGGTCAAACAACGAGGCGCGCTCCGCGTCCGTGAAGCCGACGATGTGATTCTGGCGGTGCCGCCCTCGGTGTGGCATCACATCAGCTTTTCCGATCCATCCCTTATAGCACGCCTCTCAAAACCCCCACAGATGGGCCGCAACGTGAAATATCTGATGACGATGCGGGATCGCTTCTGGGAGGAGTTTGCCAGCAGCCCGACGTTGACCGAAGACGGACCGGTCGATATCACCTGGGAGACCACAGAGGCGGACGCGACCGGCGCCTTCGGCCTGGTGGCCTTCTCCGGCGCCAACGATGCCGACACCTGCTCCGCGTGGCGTGCACGGACCAGGCGACAGAGTACATGGATGCGCTGAAGGCGCCGTACCCGGGCATCGGGCGACAGGTCCGCCGTGACCGGTTCATGGACTGGCCGACCGAGACCTGGACTGAAGCCTCCTATCATTTCCCCAACACCCACGAGGTCACGACCTGGGGTCCCTTCTTTAGATCCGGTTACGGTGGCTGGTTGCATTTCGCCGGTGAGCACACGTGCTATGCATTTGTCGGTTACATGGAAGGCGCCCTGCAATCCGGGCATCGCCTGGCGCGCCGCCTCGCGCAACGCCCCGGAGTAGTTTCCCCCGGTGGCGGCACGCGCACCCGCTCGGGCCGCATCTGAGTCCGCAAAAAAGCACCTTCAAATTGGGGGCTCGGAAACTCGGGCGGCATCAACAGCCCGTTTGCTGTAAGGGGGGAAGGCATTGGATCATCTTATGCTGTCGCTGAAACCCGCAGAAAGGCAATCGAGTAGAGTGGCGTTAGTGTGCTCCAGATTTTCCGCTTTTGAGATGAGAGTATTTGCCGCGACGCGACAGAGTTCTTCAGAACCACCTCTCGAGTTCTGAGGAGAGATGAAGAATGTTTTTTCGAGTGCTGGCAAATGGTGCGTCCCCACCGAGCCAGGCAAAGTTTCGTGCCTTTCTCCTCACCGACAACTGGGATGACTGGTTCAGTTACAGCACGATGTATGTGCTGATCGTCTACGACGATACGGGTCGCGAGTTCAACGCGGGCTCTGTCAAGATCGGGCAATTCAAGATGAAGAAGGACCAGCGTCGCCCGAGTATCCCGAGGGACTTCGACACGCTAACCGAAGAGTTCTTCTCGCTCGGCCAGGATGACAGCTACTACAAGAAGCTCAACGAACTCGGTCCCGAACTCAGAGATCGCATACTGCGGGGCTTAAACGATGTTGCACTTGACCAGGGGCTCTTTCAGAGGGCGCTGGACGAGAAGGTTACCGGTGTATCGCTGCTGCGTTCAGTCACGCGCGCGACGGTATTGGGTCAGTTCTCCCGGCTTGCTCGCGGTGGTGCGCGTCTTTCGCGCTTTGCATTCCAGTATACAGCACCGGAGTCGGTGCGCTCGAAGAGCGATCCGGTAAAGCTATCATTCGTGATCCAGCCTGATTCGATGCCACCGACTAACGTCCATGTTTTGATTGGACGCAATGGGGTCGGAAAAACCTATCTGCTGAACAACATGAGCCGGTCACTGGTTGACAAGAAAGCGCAGCCCTCCGATGTCGGTGTGTTCAGCACCGAGAGCGACGACCTGTTGAGCGCGGACCTCTTTGCGAATCTCGTTTCCGTCACTTTCAGTGCGTTCGATCCCTTCGAGCCACTGCCCATCCGACGCGATCGATCGGAAGGGATGCATTACTCCTACATTGGCCTTAAGCGCGTTGGTACAACGGAAGACGGTAAGCCGCTCGCACCCAAGTCCCCCGACCGGCTGTCCACGGACTTCAGCCAAAGCGTACTCGTGTGTCGTCAGGGTGCACGGCTTGTGCGCTGGCGACGCGCGCTCGAAACGCTCGCCTCCGATCCCATCTTCCACGAGGCAGAAGTCACGAATCTCGCCGGCGGTGAGTTTGAGGATACTACGCTCAAAGATCAGGCCCGAAACCTCTTTGCAAACCTGAGCTCGGGTCACAAGATCGTTCTACTCACGATCACGCGCCTCGTTGAGACCGTTGAAGAACGAACGTTAGTACTTCTTGATGAGCCCGAAGCTCATCTTCACCCCCCGCTGCTCTCAGCTTTCGTTCGAGCCTTGTCCGATCTCCTCGTAAACCGCAACGGCGTCGCCATCATCGCCACTCACTCGCCGGTCGTCCTTCAGGAGGTTCCCAAGAGCTGCGCGTGGAAGATCCGGCGCAGCGGACGATCCATGATTGCCGAGCGGCCCGACATTGAGACCTTCGGTGAGAACGTGGGTATTCTCACACGCGAGGTCTTCGGTCTTGAGGTCACACACTCAGGTTTCCATCAGTTGCTGCGCGATGCGGCTCGCGATACCGAGGATTTCACAAGGGTTGTTGACAAGTTCGACCGAGAGATCGGTGGCGAGGGGCGGGCAATCATCCGAGCACTTATCGCCAATCGTCCCGACGACGATCGGAACGAATGATCAATCTGCCTGCACCCGCTCAGAGCGCACTCGAGACGTACACTGCGTGTATCAGCCGTGTCCAAGATCCGATCCTCCGTCAGCGCCTCGTTGATGCGACTCAGGCTGTTGTCGATGCGTCAAGGGAGTTTGCACAGGCTGCGGCCGGCAAGCGCCTGCACCGGATTGCGCAGCATACGCATGTCGCCGAAGTCGTGACTCGAGAGGAGATGGAAGCGGTCTATACCCAGAGAATGGCTAGAAAGGGCGCACCCGGCCGGCCCATCTACGATGCACTGTTAAGTAGTGCACCGCAAGGCAAGTGTCCGCTGTGCGTACATCGCAACGTCTCAACGCTCGATCATCATCTGCCGAAGGCTCACTACCCTTCTCTCGCCGTCGCGCCGCTCAATCTGATACCCGCCTGCCCCGAATGCAACAAATCAAAGCTCGCCGCAGTACCGACCGCAGCCGAAGAGGCGCCTCTTCATCCCTATTTTGACGAGATCGATCAGGATCGCTGGCTACATGCCACGGTCATCGAAGAGGAGCCCGCGGCGCTGCGTTTTTTTGTGCAGGGTCCTCCTACCTGGGGTGCTGTCCTCACCGCGCGCGTGGAGCGCCACTTCAGGGCGCTCCGGCTCGGTGCGCTATACGCGACCGAAGCGGCCGATGAGCTCTTGAGCATTCGCCACCAGTTGCACGACATAAACGCCCGCGGCGGTCCTGCATTGGTCCGGCAGGAACTCGTCGATCGGGCCGAGAGCTGCCGCGCTGCCCGAAGAAACGGCTGGCGAACCGCAACTTTTGACGCATTCGCCGCGAGTGATTGGTTCTGCGGCGGGGGTTTCTCTTGATCCGTAGTGGTTGACTGGGATACTGTATAAACGTACAGTACTTAAAGTGGCGCTGAATTCGACCATTGAGTGGACCGATGCGACTTGGAATCCCGTTTCCGGGTGCACCAAGATTACGAGGGGCTGTGATAACTGCTATGCACAGCGCATAGCTGAACGCTTCAGGGGCGTCGAGGGACATCCCTTCGAGCACGGATTCGACCTTACCTTGCGGCCGCACAAGGTCCGAGAGCCGCTCTCATGGCGTGCGCCGAGGCGCATCTTCGTGAACTCCATGAGCGACCTGTTCCACAAAGAAGTCCCCAAGGAATTCATCGACGGCGTCTTCTCAACGATGGAGCAGGCTCACTGGCACGTTTTCCAGGTCCTGACGAAGCGCAGCTCCTTGATGCGACGTTACGTCAACGAGCGGTATGCGGGAGGCGCTGCCCCGGGCCACATTTGGATCGGTGTCTCTGTAGAGGACCGTAGGGCGCTTGTTCGTCTGACACATCTAAAGCAGACGAGAGCCAGCGTGCGTTTCATTTCATTCGAGCCCCTACTCGAGGAACTGTCAGCGCTCGACCTAACCAACATCCATTGGGCAATTGCGGGCGGTGAAAGTGGTCCGGGAGCCCGCACGGTCATGCCAGAGTGGATTCGCTCAATTCGAGACCAATGCAAAGCTCAGCGCGTTGCCTTTTTCTTCAAACAATGGGGCGGCAAGACGTCGAAGGCGAATGGAAACCGTTTGGATGGCCGGCACTGGTTGCAATACCCCGGTCTTGCGACGGCTACGCAAGCCTAGGGCGAGGAGCTTGTTCGTCGCATCGAAAAGAACAAGAAGTCGATGAACCGAGACAAGCTCATTCCGTACGCGGGGCGGGAGCACTCCTCAGTTAAGCACTTCCTGCTGGAGTCCTACCTAGAACGTCTAATCATGATCACGGCGCGGCCGACGCACGGCTACGATCATATTTCCTACGTCGATGCATTTTCCGGACCTTGGCAGTCGGCCAGTCCAGACTTAAGCGACACATCATTTGCAAAAGCGATCGAGGTAATGGAGAGATGCAGAGCGACGCTAGCCCAATACAATCGCACGGTGAAGTTCCGGGCACTGTTCGTTGAGCGAGACCCTGAGGCTTTTGCACGTCTGACGAAATTCGCGGCAGCAAGGTTTACCAGCGACATCGAGATTCTGGCGATTAACGAGGACTTTGCCGAGTCGGCCAGCTCAGTCGCTCAGTGGATTCGCAACAACGAAATGGCGTTCGTCTTGGTCGATCCGACCGGATGGAAGGACGTGATCTCGCCGCGAATCCTTGCGCCCCTACTCCGCAAGCGAAACGTGGAAATGCTCATCAACGTGATGTGGAACTTCATCAACTTAGCATCGGGCCATGCGAGCCAGCGCGACAATCTAAGTGATCTGGTCGGATCCGAGTATCAAGCCCTTGTCGCGGAAGGAAGCGCGGGCGGAGGGGAAAACTGGATGCGGGCCTACCTTCAGCAGCTGAAGGCTGCCGCCGATGACGGGGAGTCTTCTCATCGCCTGCGCACGGCGTGGTTCCCCGTGGAATTTAGAGACCAAGACCGAGTCTTCTACTACCTTACTTACGTCACTCACCACGTAAAGGGCCTGATCGTATTCCTGGAGGAATCGGAGAAGGCGCTGACGTACCAGCGGGAGATGAAGTTTGCTGTGAAGCAGCAGCAGCGCGAGGCTGTATCGCGCATGCAAGACCTTTTCGGTAATGCAATTGGTCCGAGCCAGCAGTCCGAGGGAACGTCTGGCTGGGATGCCCGTCAAGTTTGGCTCGCGCTGCTACCTGCCGCCAGTGCTGAGGTTCTGGTAGACGAGACGGTAATCGCTGAAATGGCCGAGAGGTGCGGCTGCCTAATTCCGTTCCTTCAGGCGTCGCTGTCACGGTTGATGAACGAAGGAATCTTGGAGAACCTCGACATGCGAAAGCCCCGGCGCAAAAACTTCGTCAACTACCGCAAGGGAGAGACTATTCGGCGTCGTAACTAGTTCGGACTTCCCACGAAGTACCTAGTCTGATCGGACAGCGCGCGCGCGCCAGGCCGGTGCTCGTGAAAGTCGGCCGTCGAAAGGTCGGTTACCGTCTTGGGTCATCATAACGTCCAACGCTGCACACGTGAGTCCATTTCCGCACGTGAGGGTAACTCTTCGCGACGGCAGCGTACCTGCGTACGAGTAGCTATTCGTTTGATTTAATTGGCGTCCCCAAGGGGATTCGAACCCCTGTTACCGCCGTGAAAGCACACTCATTCACGAAGCCTTTTGACGTTTGATCCCTCAACCCCAAAGCTGGGAAGCTTGTTCTTGACTGTTCGCGAGATCGTGCTATTGAGAAGGTGTGCGTAGACGCGGCGCGTCATTCGCATATCAGCGTGGCCGAGCAACTCCTGAATGACTTCTGCCTCTGCGCCGCGATTTATCAAGAGACTTCCGTAACTTCGACGAAGATCCCGAAAGGTTGCAGGCGGTTTAAGCTTTGCGAGTTTTGAAGCTGTCCGCATTCGTCGGCATACGACCATGCCGCTCCAAGGAGACCCGTCCGCGCGCAGGAATATGAGATCTTCTCCTTCGAGCGCGGCGCACGTTTCCTCGAAAAATGTCTGCCCATCTGGACTTAGAGGTACGGCGCGCGCTTTTCCGCCCTTTGAGATCCGCACGTAAACACGCCCGTCCGCCACATCGCAGGCTCGTAAGCGGCAAAGCTCGCCAAGACGCAACCCGGTGTAGAGTGCGGCTCGAGCGAGCTTGCGAAATGCCGGTTCCATCGTGTTCAGCGCGCGAATCGCCTCGGGTGCGCTAAGAAAGCGAGTTCCTGGTCGGTCGACATTGCGGAAGGGTTCCACTCTTCGCCACGCGTCGTCCGATGGGACTCTACCGCTCTTATACGCTTTGTTCAGGGCAGCACGCAGAACCGTCCAGATCCTATTCGCGGAGGCTTGGGCTCGGCGTTGTTTCTCGCGGTCTTCTGTGGTGGCGACGAGTCCGTTTCTCCATTTCTCAAGCTCTGACGTCGTTAGATCTGCAACATTGGAGCGGATGAGTTTAGCGTTGATGTTAGCCTTCGCCTTCGTCTGATCAGTCTTCACCGATTGCGACGGAGACTTTGCCTTGCGAAAGCTCCAATAGGCCTCAAGTGCGTCATTGACCGTGTAGTGAGCAGCAGCGTGTGCGGTCGGGCGATCCGCGCCAACTGCCAAATTGAGGACATCGGTCCAGCTGAGGACCGACGCGCCGTCGGCGTCCACTTGATCGTCAGCGATCCCAAGTCGCCGCAAGACGCGGCGACCGTCACGGACTTCCTTCAGATACCAGACGCCGGCGCGTCGCCCCTTCCTGTATCCGAGATGAAGACCGCGCCGGACCTCATGCCAGAACGGTTCGTGCGTGCCTGTGAGCTTGCGCCGTGCGTCTCTGGTTTGGAGCCGGACGTCTCGCTGCTGCCTTGCCATCAGTTCGTCCTTTGAGCCTCGAAAACTTATGGCATTTTACGGCACTTTCGGGCGTATTGGCCGTTTGACGCGGGTAGACGGTCATGGTCCATTTGAATTATTAACTAGTATTAACAGTGGCTTAGGATGGAACACGATGGACGGGCGTGGATGGCGTCTATCCCTCTCAAGGCTGTAACACGGGTTCGAATCCCGTAGGGAGCGCCAATACAATCAAAGACTTAATTGCACCATCAAGGTTTCCGATCTGTACTACGCCAAGCCCGGCGCGGCGTCCTAGCGCCGGGAGGTACGCACTCCACATCGGCCGGATCTTGAAGGTCGAGCACTGGGACAAAAGGAAGTCACGACCCCGATAGTGCCGGCTGCGCGTGTTCGGACCCTGAGATGGTTGCAACCTTGCGCACAGAGGTGAGATAGAGCCCGCCGATCGCACAGGTGATCGACAACGCCGAAGGTAGCCTCTATCAGACGAACTCATCGGAGTACGCACCGCACCACCGGGAATGCCACGGATACCTGTCACTCTTCAGTCGGTTGTTGTCCCACTGACGCGGCTGCAATTTGCCGAGGAAATCTGATTTTCGGCGCAATCGCTGGGGTCCAATACGGGGGGTTGCGTCCGCCTATGTCGGCAAGAGCGACTTGCGTAAGCGGTACGCCGCACAGACCCCTGCCCGGGCCTCTTGCGAGAGTTCTTAGTTGCCCCGCCGCCATCGCTCGAGCGATGCGCGAAGGTAGGAGGTGAAAATGGCGCTCCGCAGGTCCAGATCGCACAGAAAATACCGCGTCAGAACGGAGCTCGAGAATTTTGAGCTGGGGAAGGTGCGGTCCGCGCTCACCCTCCAAATATTCCGTCGCGGCAAAAAACTTGGCGAGTTGCAGCTCTGCCGCGGATCCGTTTATTGGTGGGGAGCGCGCCGTCAGAACAAAAAAAAGCGGATAACTTGGCCGGTCATCGTTGCGCAGCAGGACGTGCAAACCGCAATTTTTGCCCACGAAACGATGCCTTGAGGGGTTTGCATGGCGGCCAAGAAGAAGGTGAAGAGCTCACCGAAGACAAAGACTTTCGGCGTAAACGAAGGCCCTGCGCCAGCAGACTCCTACAGGCATTCGCAACAGGCGCGGCAGAGGCCAGACGTTGGTGTTCAAGAGCAGTTCACTAAAAAGAAGCCGCCAAAGACGTATCGATACGACTCAAGCCTTGATCCGGCACTGTCCTGGGATGAGAACCGGGAGCGGGAGCTCGCGGAGTGGTTGCTCGGCCTGATCTCATCCGCGTCGGAGAAGGGCGAGAACGCGGTTTTTGGAACTCCGCAAGTCTGGAAAGGAGACGACGGCGTACGCGTCGAGTCGACGCGCGCGGCGGCTGAACTCCTCAAGCGCCTCACCAAGCCCTTTCTCAACTGGGCGGGAAAAGCCGAACGGCATCAGATCTCCGTTCCGACGGTGCCACTGTTTGTTCATGAACGGCATTCGACCAAGGCAATCCTGGATGGAATTCGGCATCGCAAGGCGAAGGGCACAACGCTCGACCTATTCGGTGACGCCAAGATGGACATTGGGGAGCGGCTCGATGCCTACGAGCATCAAGGGCCGTGGCAGAACCGAATGATTCTGGGTGATTCGCTGCAGATTATGAACTCGATGCTCGAGTTCGAAGGTATCGGCGGTCAGGTTCAGATGATCTACATCGACCCACCGTACGGCGTGAAGTTCGGCTCGAATTTCCAACCATTCGTTAGGAGAAAGCCCGACGGGAGTAATGCGCGCGACGTAAAGCATGGCGACGATAAGGAGATGACGCGGGAACCAGAGATGGTAAAGGCGTACCGCGACACCTGGGATCTGGGGTTACATTCTTATTTGACGTATCTGCGGGATCGGCTGCTCCTGGCTCGAGAACTGCTTCATGAGAGCGGAAGCGTCTTCGTGCAAATCTCTGATGAGAACATGCATTTGGTCAGAGACGTTCTGGATGACGTCTTTGGATCGCAAAGCTTTTCGGGCGTCATCAGCTTCTCCAAGACCAGCTCGCAATCCAGCGGGAAGATTCAATCCGTTGTGGATTACCTGATTGTTTACGCAAGGGACATTGCAGCGCAGAAATATCGGCCCCTGTTGGCGCCAAAAATCGCCGGTGAGCGCGGTGCAAAGCAGTATGTTCAGTGCATTTCTCCCGATATGCGCGAATTACGTCGTATGACGCCCGAGGAGGTCGATAATCCTGCGCGTCTGCCCATCGGATGGAAGGTCTGTCGACTTGGACCGATTACTTCGCAGGGTTACCAAAAGGACCGTAGCGGACGGTTTTTGTTCGAAGGCGAGTCGATACCCTGCCCACCAAATCGCCATTGGAGTTATGACCCGCACCCAGACGGCGAGATGGAAAGACTTGTAAAGAAAGGCCGCGTAAGAAAGTCCGGAACTGGACTCGCAACAGTTCTAATTGCGGACGATAACCCCACGACGTCGCTAGACAACGTCTGGGTGGATACAGGAACGGGAAGCTTCACAGAGGAGCAGGTTTACGCGGTGCAGACATCTGCAAAGGTTGTACAACGATGCATCCTTATGACTACCGACCCGGGTGATCTCGTGTTTGATCCTACCTGCGGCTCTGGTACGACGGCGTATGTGGCCGAGCAGTGGGGTCGCCGGTGGATCACCTGCGATACGTCGCGCGTGCCGCTTGCCTTAGCCCGGCAGCGGCTGCTAACGGCAACCTTCCCCTATTACGAGCTTAAGGAACCCAAGCTTGGACCTGTGGGCGGTTTTGTCTTTAAGCGGAAGCAGAACCGAAAGGGCGAAGAGATCGGCGGCCTTATACCCCACATTACGTTGAAATCCATTGCGAACGACGACATCCCAGCGATGGAGGTGCTGGTTGATCGGCCGGAAGAAATTGCCGATGTCACCCGCGTGTCCGGTCCGTTTGTCGTGGAAGGTACGATCGCACCCGCACAGTCGCTCGACTATCCGGCGGCTGATGACGGGATCGCTGTGGCAGGCGGTGACGATCCAGCCACTCATATTGAGCGCATGACACAGCTGCTTCGGCAATCCAAGACGCTGCAGCTTCCCGGTAATCAATCACTAGTGCTGGAGGGCATCCGGCGTCTTACGGATGTCGAGTACCTTCATGCAGAGGCCGTGCAGCCGGACGGAAAGCAACGAGTCGCCATCGTCTTCGGTCCCGAGGACGGAGCGATTTCGTCCGACCTGGTCTACAACGCCGCTAGCGAGGCGTTCTTTCTGAAGTTTGCTCAGTTGTTCTTCTTCGGATTTGCTATTCAGGCTAAAGCCCGCGAGCTCCTTGAGGATCGGAAGAAGCTTCGGATACCGTGCACCTATATCGCGGTGACGCCGGACGTGGCGATGTCGGACCTCTTGAAGACGTCGCGGGCGTCTGAAATCTTCTCGGTGACGGGCCTCCCGGACTTTGAGATCAAAGCGACTGCGAAGAAGAACGAGGCCAGAGAGCCGCTGTATGAGGTGACACTGGTCGGACTGGACATTTTCGATCCCGCAACGCTCAAGGAAGAATCTATTGATGGGGAAAACGTTCCTGCCTGGATGCTCGACACGGATTACGACGGTCTCTCGTTCCATGCCACGCAGGTCTTCTTCCCGAAGACCTCCGCTTGGGACAACCTGCAAAAGTCGCTGAAGGCGACGTTCGACGAGTCGGTGTGGAAACACCTCGCGGGCACCACAAGCGAGCCGTTCGCGCTCGGTGACGAGCGCCGAGTTGCGGTCAAAGTGATCGACGAACGGGGTAATGAGCTCATGACGGTCCGGGAGTTCAAAAAGGACGGGGGCTGGGCCTGATGACGCAGATCAACGCCGTCGCGAACCCGATCATCAATTCACCTTACGACGAGCCAAGTCAGTATTGGCTCATTCGAGAGGGGATGCCGCCAGAACGGAAGCCCGGACGACGCCCGGCGAGCTACTTTTTCCGAGTGCCTGAGCGAGCAGCCCGCGGGCGATCTTCGGGTAAAGGTCCTCAGGTTGTCATGTTCGACGATGTGTCAAAGGGACAGGAACTCCTACTCGACACGGCTAATCTCCTGCGCCAGCGAGTCAAGGAGTGGCGGGAGCAACGGAACTACGAGGGTGCGACGCGAGTAACGCGTGAGCTCCTGGAACAGTGGAATTCAAAGGATCGGCGGGAACCGATGTTTTACGCCCAGCGAGAGGCGGCCGAAACGGTCATCTTTCTCGTGGAGGGACCCGGGGATCTTCGGCAGGGCGTTCGTGTTCCCATGGATGAGCCTGGGGTGGACGCTCGAGCCGCCGGATTCAAGGCGTTTCTGCGCTATGCCGTGAAGATGGCAACAGGCACGGGTAAGACAACGGTCATGGGAATGCTTGCGGCGTGGTCGATTCTGAACAAGGTGTCCAACGCCCAGGCCGCCGAGTACTCGGACACAGTGCTGATTGTCTGCCCGAACGTCACGATTCGGGATCGACTGCGGGAATTGGATCCATCACAGGATGAGGCCTCTCTTTATCGAATACGCGAGCTGGTGCCCGCTCATAGGATGCCGGACTTGCGGCTGGGCGACGTCATCATTACGAATTGGCATCTTCTCGAGCGGCGTGAACTCGGGGACGTCAATGGCCAGTCGGCCAAGGTCGTCAAACGCGGTGTACCGACTGAGCGGGAGCGACGGGTCAAGATTGGTGGACGCGAGGAACTGACGGAGGCGGACGTTCGTCACGCGGCGGCGATGGGCGCCTATTCCATCGTCGAAGAATTGCGGGATCGTCAAGATCAATTGACTGGTTTTCGAGTGCGAGAGACGGCGTACGTCGAGAGCGAACGGGCGTTCGTGAACCGCGTTCTCGGGAATCGCAGGGGCCGAAGTTCCGCCATTCTGGTCATGAATGACGAGGCGCATCACGCGTATCGGCGAGGCGCAGCCGAGCCAGAATTCGTCATGGATGATGAGACTGCTGAAGCGGACGCGCGGGAAGCCACGGTTTGGATTGAAGGCCTGGACCGGATCAACAAGGTCTTGGGCGGACGTGGCCAGGGAATACGATTGTGCGTTGATCTGTCGGCCACCCCTTTCTATATCCAGGGCAGCGGCAATGAGGTGGGTAAGCCTTTCCAGTGGGTGATCTCTGACTTTAGTTTGCTCGAGGCCATCGAAGCCGGACTGGTGAAAATCCCGCAGCTACCCACACAAGATGCGTCCGGCGCAAAAACACCCGCGTATTTCAATATTTGGCGATGGGTGCAGGAAAAGGCCGAGGAAGAAGGCTCGCGAGAAGACCTGTCGCCTTTGGACGTCTTGCGGTACGCGGCGCAGCCGATCGTGCAGCTCGCGGATGAGTGGCGCAGAACCGCCGATTCTTGGCAAAAGCAATTCGACGCCGGTGCGCGGCGGTCGAACGTTCCCCCGGTATTCATCATTGTGTGCCGCAACACTAAATTGGCGCAGCTGATCTATGAATGGCTGGCGGACGGTGAAGGTGGACTCGGACAGGGTGTCCCGGAATTTCGGAATTCGAAGGGCCGAGAGCTCACCGTTCGGATTGACAGCAAGGTCGCCGACGACGTGGCGGCGGGCGGCAGCCAGGATGAAGCACGGCGCCTCCGGTTCGTTCTCGAAACGATTGGGAAGACTGTGTGGCCGGGCGGGCGGATTCCGGAAGAATACGCGGCGCTGGTCGAGAAACAGAACCGAAAAGCCTTGGAGGATGATGAAAGCGATATCGTAACCGTGGATCCGTCGGTACCGCCCGGACGCAATGTTCGTTGCATTATTTCTGTGGCGATGCTGTCCGAAGGGTGGGACGCCACGACCGTGACGCATGTAGTCGGATTGCGGCCCTTTGGGTCACAGTTGCTATGCGAACAAGTGGTTGGCCGGGCCCTACGTCGCACGTCCTATGCCATTGACGAGGCTACGGGGCGATTTAGGGAAGAAACTGCCAAAGTATTCGGCGTGCCCTTCGAGCTGATCCCCTTCAAGCTGGAGGGGACTCACGAGCAGGCGCCGACGCCGCCGGCGAACCATATCTTCGCCGTCCCGGAAAAGGTGCAATACGAAATCGAATTTCCCGTGGTCGAGGGGTATCTCGATCCCGGCGTAACGCGATTGACCATCGATTGGACGAGGGTCCCGAAGCAAATATTGGACAGTGCCGACACGCCGGATGCAACGTTGGTGCGAGGTCTTGCGCATCAAGACGGGGCCTTAGCTGCTTATGGTCCGGGATCGCCCGAACTGGTTTCGCTCGAGGCGTGGCGCGCTCGAGTGCGCGTTCAACAGGTCGCCTTTATGATCGCACGGGAGCTCACCAAGGCGTGGCTCGATGAGCGAGGCGGAGGCGGTGTTCCGACGCACGCGCTTTTTCCGAAGATGCTAGAGATGGTCAATCGGTACCTGGCCGACAAGGTCGAGCTTAAGGGCTCACGGACTCTTAAGGACGTTGCGATTAATCCGTACTTCGGGCGTGCCAAAGGCGCGCTTCTCGACGCCCTTGTAGCGACGGACGAGAGCGGGACGAGTCGGGAGCGTCCTATCATTCAAGGCATTCGCTCGACCAAATGGGTCGACTTTCACACGGGCAAACCGATCGCGCCGGTACAAAAATGCCATCTCAACGCCGGTGTCTTCGACACGAATGCCTTTGAGCAGCAGGCCGCGTTCGCTCTGGATACACATCCGAATCTCCAGAAGTGGGTCAAGAACGAGCGGTTGGGATTCGTCATTCCGTACCGCCGTGAAGGTGCGATGCGACGATATTTTCCCGATTTCATCGCGGTCATCGAGGACGGTGAGAACCTAATCGTCGAGACGAAAGGGCGAGATACGCCCGACGTAGAGATTAAAGCTGCGGCAGCGCGGCGGTGGTGCACGGCCGTCAACAATGACGGTCGATATGGACGATGGAGTTATCACCTGGTGTGGGAGATGGGGGAGTTGCAGCGTTTGTTGAATGAGCATGGCCGGAAGGGCGAGGCCGCATAGAAAGCGCGCACATGCCCTCCGATGACGGCGTCAGAGTTCTCGGCATGGACCTCGACGGGGTCTGCGCGGACTTCCAGGCAGGGATCAGAAAATGCATTAAGCCGCAGCGATCCGCGATGAGTCCGGTGCTATGAGGTCGGCTGAACCTGACATGGACGCGCGACGAAGCCGAGATGCCCTCGCAGCGGCGCTCGAGCAACTGAGATTCAAGCTACTCGATCTTACCGCCCGCAATCGGCTCTTAAATTTTCGGCCCACCCCCGGACGCTCATTGCAGTCCGTGGAAGGCGGGCCGCAGGCGATATATGACCGGCTGGTAGAAGGTATCGGTCGGGCGTCGATTCGCGTTCACGGACTTCCGGAGCCACCCCGCAGCGATTGGAAACTGCGGGACGGACGTTACGTCCGGCCGGACACCGCTGAATGGGCCGTCGCTCAGCGTATCTCGACGGACTATGATCTGCCGACGGGTCCCGGAGAAGCGAGCTTCAGAACCCTACTTTATCCGGAGGACCTCGCCAAACACTGTAGAAAGCTCGAGCGGGAAGCGAACCTGGCGATCGAGGAAACGGGCGCGAACATGCTGTTCCTCGTCCTTGGGTTCCTACAGTTTCCGGACCAAGAACAGAGCGATCGCTCTCTCCTTGCGCCGCTCATCAGCGTCCCAGTAAGCCTTTCGGGTTCGACGCATGATAGCAATCGGGTCTTCGAGATCGAATACACCGGCGATGAGGTTGCTGCGAACCTCTCCCTATACGAGAAACTGCGGGTAGACCACGGCTTAGCACTGCCGGAATTCGATGAAGAGGCCCCCGACATCGAGGGCTATTTTCGTGAAGTCAAGCGCGTCGTCGAGCGCAGACCCGGCTACGAAGTCAAGCGTCGCGTGACGCTCTGCTTGCTCAGCTTCACAAACATGTTACTCGTTCGAGACCTGGACCCAAATAACTGGCCTACCTCGAACGCGGGGCACGCTCTACTCGATCACCCTGTCATCACCAGGCTCTTCGAAGGCCAGGGCGACGATGGCGGCAGCACTGAAGCCACGGAGCACGACGTTGATGAGGACCCTGGTGCGACGATTCCACTGGTCTTCGATGCAGACAGCTCTCAACACCGCGCGCTCATCGATATCCTTCACGAGGGACGCAACCTCGTTATCGAAGGACCGCCCGGCACCGGGAAATCACAAACCATCACGAATCTGATCGCCGCCTGCATCCGGGATGGGAAGAGCGTCTTGTTCGTCTCGGAAAAACTTGCGGCATTGGAAGTGGTCAAGAGCCGCTTATCTACGGCCGGACTCGATCCGTTCGTACTCGAGTTACACAGTAGCAAGACGAGCAAGAAGCGTGTGCTCGAAGAGATTGGGCGACGGATGAATCACCGAGTGGACGCGCCATCGGATCTGCCCCACAAGCTCGAGCAACTTGAGAGATACCGCCAAAAGCTACGCTCGTACGCGAATCTGCTTAAATCTGTGGCGCAAAACTCGCTCGGCCTCACGGTCCACTCTTTGATCTGGCGCGCCGAGGGCTTCCGACTGCGTCTCACTAGTGAATACGTTCTGAAGAACGCGCCTTCGGTACGGGACGCCTCGAAGCTGACATTGCCTACGCTGAACCAACGGAGCGAGACGCTTAAACATCTTGCAGACCAATTTAAGGTTATCACTCGGTTCGACGAATCGTCGCCGTTTTGGGGATTCTATCCGGAAGAGTTGCTACCCGGAGATGAACACACCATTCAGCGGACGTTTGAAACAGCCCTCCCGTGGCTCGCGACATTTTGTGCACAATCCGAAGCATATGCCGCGGTGCACGGACCGCCTGCGGGTCTATCTAAGGAGCAAGGACGAGCGCAGCTCGAGATTCTGCAGAGGCTTCACCGCAGCGCTCCGGTAGATGGGCCACTCCATCTCGTATCGCGACTATTCTCCGGGAACTCCACTGCCCGACGGGTTAAGGAGTTGGTGGAGCGAGTTGCCGCACGGCAAGAGCGCTATCGGCAATTAAATGATGCAGTTAAACGGGGCCTCCTCAGCGAGGCAGACGGGACCGCCGACCGCTTACAGGAATTGAGAAACCTCGATGGGATTCTTCAGGCGGCCGGTGTCACCGATGCGCGCATCAATGCCCTCATTCCGCTAGCCGGGCAATCAAAAGCCGCCGCGGATTCCCTCGGTGACTCTCTGTCGGCGATTCGAGCGTACTGTGAGAGCAACAGCCTGCCGTTCACCGGGAGCAGAGACGACTTACAGCGCCTAATGCGTTTGGCGCTCGTGGTCAAAGGCCTTCCGGACAGCGCATGGAAATGGTTCAACACCGGTCTTGCAGCGGACGACGCCACGGCGTCACTGGAGGCACTGGATGTGGTGCAGCATCAGTACGAGGACCTGCATAACTCGCTCGAGCCGCGAATATATTTGGATGCTATACCGGATGCCGGGACCCTTCGCGAAGCGATTCTTACGCTCCGCGAAGGGCCTGCATGGTATCGAATGTTCCAGCGTCGATGGAGGCAGGCACGAGCGCTACACCGACGCGTCCAGAGAAAAAAGGTAAACACGAACCCCGAGTTACAACTTGCGGGTCTTGAGTCACTTCATAAATACTTAAACCTGCGTGATCGGTGGCGCTCCGATCCGGCTTGGGCGAAGTTCTGCCAGCACTCCATGCCAGAAGGTCCGATAGACCTCGGCGGGCACCTAACAATTGCGCGGTGGTACGACGCGATGCGGCAAGCGTTCGGGGCTCTGGGCGTCCCGGCCTCGCACGTTCCTCTGATCGAGCGTGAGCAAGCGCCGGTTTTTCGACGTGATTACTTCCAGCTGGAGACCACCCTGAATATCACAGTGTCTAACTTGGCAGAGCTTGATGCGGCGCTGCCACGGCTTGGTAGCTTACCAGGCGGAAAGTCTGCTATCTCGATGCAGGCTCTGGGCACCGAATTCGCGAGCGCGGTAGGCAGGAATCTCAGATTTTTAACAAGTGCGTGCCCGAAAGACGCCAGTGTTACGGACTGCGCAGCCGCATGCGATGCCGCGTGCCAGCGACGTGCAATTGCGGCAGAACTTGCCAGCAACTCAGGGCTGAAGCACCTACTGGCGGATCATTACCGAGGTCTGGAAACAGACGTCGCGGGAGTGCTGAGAGTAATCGAATGGGCCCAGCAAGTGCATGGTAGCGCCTTACCCGCATCGATCCGGCTCCTGCTGCTTGGCAGCAAGGGTAGGAACCGATGCGTTGAGATATCCCGGGCACTGCAAGGTGTAATCGACGGGCTCTCCAACGCTGCAACAATGGAGAGGGCACTCCAAGAATTCGGGGCTTGCGACCTAGGGGCTTTCAGCGGGCAGAAACCGGGCACTGACGTCGTTGGTTTTGCCAAGAGCCTGTACAAGAAAGTATCAGTCGCGGCCGAACACGTGGGGTCGCTCGTTGAGTGGTCGATGTATGTGACGCGGCGCGGCGAGGCCCTCGCTGAGGATCTCGGCGAATTCGTAACGCTGCTGGAATCCGAGCGCGTAGCTTTGGAAGAGCTACCGGCTGCCTATGGGTACGCAGCGCTCGGATCGATCATCAGGGGAATCTTTCGTGATCCCGCACTATCGGCGTTTTCTGGCCTCAAACATGGACAAACTCAATCCGATTTCCGTCGGATCGATAAGGAAATCATTGAGAAACGGGGGCTGGTAATCGCCGATAGCTGTCTTCGCCGGAACGCTCCACCCGCGGGAAGAGGGAGCCCCCGTGTCGATGAGAAGACCGAAATGGCACTCCTAAATCATCTCCTCCCGCAACAACGGCCACGGGTCCCGGTACGACAGATTCTAGCTCGAGCATCCGAGGCGGTCCGGACCCTTAAGCCGTGTCTCATGATGGGCCCGCATGCGGTCGCACAGTTTCTAACGCCTGGCGGTATGACATTCGATCTAGTCATCATGGACGAAGCGTCACAGCTTAGCCCCGAAGAGGCAATTGGAGCGATCGCTCGAGGTCGGCAACTCGTTGTCGTAGGGGACTCCAAACAGCTGCCCCCAACTAACTTTTTCAGAAGGCAGAATCAACTCGGAGAGGACGCCGAGGAATACACGACGACTGATGCGGAAAGCATTCTTGATATCTGTGCTGAGAGTTTTAAGCCCTCGCGTTATCTGCTCTGGCACTATCGTTCACGGCATCACTCGTTGATCGCATTCTCAAATCACCAGTTCTACGACGGGCGCCTGATCGTTTGCCCTTCGCCGTACGCGGAGGGGACCCGGCTGGGCGTCCGCGCGACCTATCTTGCGCATGCGATCTACGAGAACCAAATTAATCCAGTGGAAGCCAATAGAGTAGTTGATGCCGTCGTCGAGCATATAGTCACTCGTCCGGACGAGTCGTTGGGCGTCGTTACCCTGAATATCAAGCAGCGCGACCTGATTCTTGAGCTATTGGATGAAAGATTGCGGGATGTCCCGGAAGCCGAAGAGGTTCGGAGCAAATGGCGCGAGAGCCGGCAGGACCTATTCGTTAAGAACCTCGAAAACGTGCAAGGCGATGAGCGAGATTGCATCATCATTTCGACAACGTTTGGGCGACCCCCCGGGGTTTCAAAACCCAGACAGAACTTTGGCCCGATCAGCCGCCAAGGGGGATGGCGCCGGCTAAATGTTCTATTCACGCGTGCACGAAACTCCGTGGCGGTCTTCACGTCTCTGCGGCCCGACGACATTGTCATCGATGCGTCAACTCCGGATGGAACAAAGGCACTACGGGCCTACCTTGAATTTGCGCGGTCCGGACAGGTGAGCGTCGCTGCGGTCACCGGCCTTGAACCGGACAGCGATTTCGAACGCGCGGTGATAGAGGTCTTGCGGAGAATGAACTACGACGTGACACCGCAGTTGGGGGTGTCGGGTTTTCGCATCGATATTGCAATCAAACACCCCGCCTACCCCGGCTCCTACCTGGCGGCCATTGAGTGCGACGGAGCACAGTACCATTCGGCGCAATCCGCGCGTGACCGAGACCGTATTCGCCAAGAAATACTTGAGAGCCACGGATGGCGCGACCGGATTTGGCGTATTTGGTCTACAGACTGGTTTCGTGCACCTGCGCAGGAGACGGCAAAACTCAAGGCTTTCCTGGATCGGCTGCGGGAGACCTGGAAGCCTGAGCACACCGGCGGTCAGTCCTGGGTTGAGGAAGGCACATCTTCCGATCTACCGCGAGAAGCTGTTTACGAAGAGCAGACCGCGACTGTTAGACACCTGATCGACCAGAAACTATTTGACAACGATGCAGATAAAGAAGTGCGAGTTGGTGACATTGTCGATTACCTCGATACGGCGCAGATTGATGATGTGAAGAGCGTTCGGCTTACGAAGCGCAATACCGTCATTGAACAGGGGCTGATTGCTGAGCATACGCCACTGGCCCAGGCGCTTCTGGGCAGTGTCGTCGGCGACGACGTGACCCTCAGTGTCCCAGGGAATCCGAAGCGCATACTGCGAATCCTCGCGATCAAACGCGACGTAACGGCCTAATGTCTTCCAATGACGGCATCGTGGTTCTCGGCATCGACCTCGACGGGGTCTGCGCGAACTTCTATGCGCGGATGCGCGAGATTGCGGTGGAGTGGTTTTACGTCGATGAGGTGACACCCGCGAATAGTACCGCTCAGGAGTAGAGTCCGCCGATATGGGAGCGGACGATGAGAACGAAGCGATTTACCGAAGAACAGATCATCGGGGTGCTCAAAGAAGCTGAGGCAGGAGCGAAGACTAAGGAGCTGTGCCGCAAGCACGGGATCTCCGAGGCGACCTTCTACAACTGGAAGGCGAAGTACTCGGGGATGACGGTCTCGGAGGCGAGGCGACTGAAGGAGCTCGAAGCGGAGAACGCGAAGCTGAAGAAGCTCTTGGCCGAGTCGGAGCTGGACAAAGCAGCTCTGAAGGATCTGCTGAACCGAAAATGGTAGGCCCGCAGGTGAAGCGCCAAGCGGTCGATGTGCTCAGGGAGGAGCGTGGCTTTGGAGTCACGCGCGCTTGCGGGCTACTGATGATCTCACGGTCACTGTACGGGTATCGAAGTCATCGACCCGTCACGGAAGGACTGCGTGAGCGCATCTGCGAGCTCGCCGGCGAGAAGCGTCGCTACGGCTACCGTCGGATCCACGTGCTGCTGCGCCGAG
>Ga0070766_10000274_pt1 | contig 21728 bp, 13 predicted proteins | sample HubBroMetageWFT6_FD_69782 | JGI IMG/M metagenome (GOLD analysis project Ga0070766, IMG submission 69782) | Warmed and freeze-thawed soil microbial communities from the Hubbard Brook experimental Forest, New Hampshire - Hubbard Brook CCASE Soil... | ecosystem: Environmental > Terrestrial > Soil...
TGGTCGCGCGCGAAGGCGACGTCGCCACTCTGGACTGCATAGTCATTCATCGCAATGATGAACAGCGGCGTTGCGTCGGCGGAAACGTAGGCGTAGGGGTAGTCTTTGAACCACGGAACCAGGCTTGCACTCTGCGAAATCTCGTGCGGAACCTTGCCATCTTGCCGCTGAAATTTGCTGACGAAATCGAGAGCGGTGCGGGTGGTAGAGTAATCACCTTCGGCGTTAAGCGCCAATGAAGTCCACAAAGAGTCTCGCCCGAAGAACCAGGCGAAACCCGGACGTTGTCCCACTCCCGAAGTTCGATATCCCGCGACTAGTCCGGCACCGAGATACGGGTTGTTTACCATCCCTTGAATTGTGCTGATGCGCGCCCAGTCGTAAGCTTGCTCGAGGGCCGCGTCGGGCATTTCGAGGCTTACCGTCTTGTCGAGATAAGCGCGGTAGTACTCGGCCGATTCGTGGATCGAGTCCGCATATGACGATAGCAAGTGCTGATAAATCTTCTCGGCGTCGGCACGTCCAGTGACCGACGCAGCGATGACCAGGACTTTGGTCTCTTTTCCTTTTTGCGTTATGCCCAGGCTCAGAGAGTTTTGGTCGGATGAGGAATAGTTAGTCTCATAGGCGAGATGAGCGGTGTTCGCGGTCGGCGAGCCCACCAACGCAGCGTACTTTCGCGCCTCTTCGCCGAACAGAATGGCTCGTTGCTTCGGGTCCCAATCGACAAACGTACCGCCCAGACCTGCGGGCCATTCCAATTGGAAGTCGCCAGTAAATCCGGCTTCCACTTCCAGCGGTTCCTCGGTCTCAACCTCGAAGAGTATGATCGCGCCTGGTTGGTTCACGGGAACACATAGAGTTTCACGGACGCGAAAAGAATCGCCGACATACAGGATGGATGCGGACTCGGGCTGAACCGTCAGCTCGCGTGCAAGACTTTCCGCCTGCAGAGCGCGATCGCGAACGTGGAAGGTGAGGTGGAAGTCGCGAAAGATCTTCAGCGGATAGACCCAGGCCTCGAACCGTCCCGCTTCGTTGCCGAACAATCCCGCGCGAGCACCGACGACTGGAAGAAACTCCCAGGTGCGAATCGTCCGCGTTAATTCGCGCGCGGCCGCTGGAGCTTGCGCCGGTTGTTGAGCTTGAGCAAGACCCGCGCGGGTCATGCAGATTCCCAGCAAGAACGCGCTACCGAAAACGCGGCATGCCAAGCTGGCACGCCGGACACAAACGAGGGAAAGATTCATTGCTGCCTTCACTTTAGAAACGGGAATTCGGCGCGACCGGAACTTGCAAACTCGCGGCACCCTGAATATAAGAAATAGGGGCGAATTCTAGCACGAGCCGAGTGGGGCAGGTAGCGACCTCTTGTTTTCTTCACGCCGGTTTTTTCTGAAATCTCTCAACCGTTCGGCAATTGCGCTTTCGCTTGAAAGCGTACTGGCTATGGCTCGCCCGCCCTGGTTGCGGGCGAACTCCCCACCGCAGCAGAAGCCAGCCTCCCCGAAGGAGGATCCGAGAGCGCCGGGCGGCGACTTGGGCATTCGTTTCGTCAACATCGGGCGCGCGTCTGGGCTGAACGCGAAAACGATCTTCGGTGGCGAGCACAAGAACAAATACCTGCTGGAAACCACGGGCTGCGGCGTGGCCTTCTACGATTACGACAATGATGGCTGGCTCGATATTTTTCTGGTGAACGGCACGCGGCTCGAGGGTTTTTCTGCCGGGACTGAGCCGACTTCACACCTGTTTCGCAATAATCGCGACGGCACGTTCACCGACGTGACCGCGAAGGCTGGAGTTGCCCACTCTGGATGGGGGCAAGGCGTTTGCGTCGGGGACTATGACAATGACGGATGGGATGACCTGTTCGTCACCTATTTCGGCAAGAACGTTCTCTATCACAACAACGGTGACGGTACGTTCACCGATGTCAGCCAGAAAGCTGGCGTGGCGGGCAAAGGCACGCGCTGGAATACGGGATGCGCATTTGTGGACTACGATCGCGACGGACGTCTGGATCTGTTCGTCGCCAACTACATTGATCTCGACCTGGCCACCGCGCCGGTGCCGGAATCAGGTCCGTGCCTCTACAAGAGTGTGATGGTCGCCTGCGGGCCACCGGGTCTGCAGGGCGGCAAGAATATCCTGTACCACAACAATGGCGATGGGACGTTCACCGACGTTTCCGAGGCGTCTGGTATTCTCAGTGCGAACGGCACCTACGGCTTAGGCGTGCTCACCGCGGACTTCGACAACGACGGCTGGCCAGATATTTATGTCGCCGACGATTCCACCGCCAGCGCGCTTTACCAGAACCAGAAGAATGGCAAATTCCAGGACATCGCCATTGAAGCGGGATGTGCGCTGAGCCCCGATGGCAAACCGCAAGCGGGGATGGGAGTCTCGGCCGCAGACTATGATCTGGACGGAAATCTCGACATCGTCAAAACCAATTTCGCCGGGGATACTCCGTCTCTCTATCACAATCAAGGTGGGGCCAATTTCGAAGATGCCACGTTCACCGCAGGACTGGGCGCGCATACCCAATTCCTAGGCTGGGGATGCGGATTTTTCGACATGGATAACGATGGCTGGGCGGACATTCTGATCTGCAACGGGCATGTTTATCCTGAAGTCGAGCAACTGAAGACCGAAGCTGGTTATGCGCAACGCAAATTGCTTTATCAGAATCTGCGCAACGGTCATTTCGCCGATGTTTCGTTTCAGGCCGGACCGGGCATCTCGGAGCCGAGTCCGTCGCGAGGGGCAGCGTTTGGAGATTTCGACAATGACGGAGACATCGACGTGGTTGTTAACACGGTCAACGACTTTCCCCAGTTGCTGCGATGCGACACGAAACTCGATAACAATTGGATCAAGATTCGCACGATCGGAACGAAGTCAAATCGCAGCGGCATTGGAGCGCGGTTGAAGTGCGTGACTCATCTGCCTGGAGAGCAGAAGCCCCATCAGCAGATCGACGAAGTTCGCAGCGGCGGCGGTTACTGCTCGCAGAATGATCTGCGGGTTCACTTTGGATTGGGCAAGGCCGAAAAGGTCGATGTGCTTGAGATTCGCTGGCCGAGTGGGCAGACCGATACGCTGAAAGACATCAAGGCAAACCAGGTGATCTTTGTCAAGGAAGGCGAGGGGATCAACCGTACGATGCAGTTCCCGGAAAATTCAAAAAAGGGCAAGTAGTTGCTACGACGGCTTCTTCGTCTCCGCTTCAACGGCAACCCCGGAGCCCTCTTTAATCGTGTGAATCTGATCGACCAGCAGATTCGCGAAGCGCTCCGTCAATCCACTCGGCCAACGTATTTCGATCCATTCAATCTTCGCGGCCGCCCCCAGGCCGAAGTGTACTCGCATATCGCTATTCGAGATGTAACTGGAACCGCTGCGGACTTCGTCCACAAGAACGCGCGCCCCTGTCTTCACGCGAATGCGAGCGCCAATGCCGTCGCGGTTCGATTTCGTGCCGACCGTATGAATCGCGACCCAGTGATTTGCATTGCGAACCTGATTCGCCAGTAAACTGGGTGCGGCATTCATGTTGCTAACGACGATCGAGACTCGGCCATCGTTCCAAAGATCGCCAACCGCAAGCCCGCGCGAGGAGGCCGCGGTTGTGATGCCGGCTCCTGCGGAGGCGGAGATGTCGCTGAAAGTACCGTCGCCGTTGTTGTGATACAGAATCCTCGGTTCCTTGTAGCTACTGCCAAGGTGTTGGCTGTCGACTTCGGGATACACATGGCCATTGACCAGAATCAAGTCAGGCCATCCATCATTGTCGATGTCGAAAAACATCGTTCCCCAGCCGAGATATTGTGTGTAGAGGCCTAGACCCGCGGCGGCCGTCGCGTCGGTGAAGGTGCCGTCGCCGCCGTTCTTGTAAAGAGTAGAAGTGTCGTCGGAAAAATTGGTCTTGAAAATATCGAGATGGCCGTCGCCGTTATAGTCAGCTACGGTCGAGCCCATTCCCGCCTGTTCGCGGCCGTCTTCGTTGAAGGCTGCACCCGAGGTGACGGCTACGTCGGTGAACGTTCCATCGTGATTGTTGTGATAGAGAATGCTGGGCGTACTGTCGCACGCGACGAAAATGTCATCCCAGCCGTCCTCATCAAAGTCGAGCGTCGAGACGCTGAAGGCGTAGTGGCCATCGGTTCGGTCGAGGTGCGCCTTGGTGGTGACGTCTTCAAACGTGCCATCGCCGCGATTGTGATAGAGGATGTTCTTGGCACCCGCCAGCCCGCGTGGGCCGCACATCACCGGAACGCCCTTCCAGATGCACGTTGGGCGTTCTCCGGGCGCAGGCGCGGTGGCCAGGTCGAAGTCCACGTAATTGGCCACTACCAGGTCGAGGCTGCCATCGCGATCGTAGTCGACAAAGGCACAGCCCGTGCCCCAGGCCTTACCCGATCCGGCGACGCCGGCCTTCTCGGAGACTTCGGTGAAGACGCCGTTCTGGTTGTGGTAGAGCCGGTTCTTGCCATAGTAAGTAACGTAGAGGTCCTCCCATCCGTCGTTGTCGTAGTCGCCGACGCAAACCCCCTGGCCCCATCCGGTTGCTGTGAGTCCTGATTTGGCGGTGACGTCAGTGAATGTGCCGTCATGATTATTTCGATAGAGGCGGTTGCTGGGGCCTTGCCCGGCGGGAAATCCTTCCAGCTTTGTGCCGTTCACGAGAAAGATGTCGGGCCATCCGTCATTGTCGTAGTCGAAGATGGCCACACCAGTTCCAGTGGTTTCAATAATGTATTTCTTCGTGACGAGGCCGCCAAAAATGTTTTGCGCGGTCAGGCCGGCTTTCTCAGCGATGTCGGTGAAGGTCGCGGCCGGGGCCGCCGGAGGGACCGCTGGCTTTTGCTGCGCGCATAGACTCAGCCCGGGAAGCAGCAAGAAAACCCAGGCAACGGCTCGGCAGCCGGGATATTTCGCCGTGAAAGAGAAAACCTGAAATCGCATGGCCCCCAATCGATGGTAGGTTCCAACCCGCTTGGGGGTCAAGCTGGGACCGGGATTCTTCGGGATTCCCTATCGTGACAGAAAAATACCTCGAGCCAACCTGAACCTTTGGCTTCTCGTTCGGCGGGTGATACAGCGCGACCTGGAGGCGGCGAGAGATGAGCGTAATCGCCGGTTGGTAACAGTTACCAGCTCGACTCTCCAATCCAGGGCCGGGGGGGCTCAAAAGGCCCGCAGTTTAGTCCTTCCAGCCAGAAAAGATGGAATCTTCGCCCGTTCTGTAACGAAACGGATGGGGGCTGCACTATTCCCAAGAAGCCAATGACGCGCCCTCCACGAATTCGAGATCGCTCTCAGACCCAGCGTTGTCCGCCACCGCCCCGGAAGCTCGTTTCGCGAATGGCGCAGCCCGGCGCCTTCCAATCGATGCTTCTGAAAGCTTTCGAACTGTCCCGGCCCTACCGAGACGTGGTTCTCCTGAAAGAGTTTCAGGGGCACAGCCTTGCGGAGATATCTTCCATTCTCGGAATCAGCATCGACCGAGTGTCGGTTCGGTTGAAACGCGCTCACCGTGCAATCGGTTCCCTGGGAGATTCCGACCCCGTGGAGTTCAAGGAATGAGAGTTCTAGCGAACTCGCTCAAGCGAGTCTGGTCCGCGACTTCCTGGTCCGCGCAAACCAGGTTTCTCCAGCTCGTCGCAGTCGTTGAACGTACTGTTCCGACTGCTACCGTGATTGCGTTGAGTATCTTTCGCTAAGGAACCATAGCACTGCCCAGGTGAGGAGTAACAAACCATGGAATGGGAGTTCTGCTCACGATTTCTTGCTTCCCGTTGTCGTCTTCTCCTTTTGGTTTCCGATATTCCGAGCAGAACCCCGCGATGAAAAATCGCGAATCGTCAGGGCCGCCGCGGCAACCGACGCACGCTGCAAGCAGTCGAAGGTGCCCCGATTCTTAACTCTCCAATTACGAGTCGAATTCAGTCCCGGAGGTGATTTATGAACGGATCGAGTGATTTGAAGCCATGCCGGGTCATGGCACTAACTACCTTGCTGTTTGGGGCGATGGCTACGACATTGCTTCCGGCCTATGGCCAACAGGAAGTCGCCCCAACCTGGTATGACCCGTGGGCCGCGCCAAATACCGCGGTTGTTTACTCATCTCAACCTCGAGAAGCCCTTCACCGGCCTCAACCGAGGATCAAACCCGTGTCTTCATCTCGCAGTGCTGCGAAATCTAACGGGCATCGCCAACCCAGAGAGCGTCACCTTGTGGTGATTACAAGAAAATAGAGACCTCGTCTCGAGGCAATTCGCTCGGGGGGACGTGGTATCTCGTTTTTCTTGGCGTCGTGGCCGCGAAAACACGGCTCCTATATCGGACAGTTTGGACTTCACTTAGTGGTTGACTGGCGCTTGGGCTATGCCGACGTTTGTGTCCGCGCCGCCGTAATAAAACAGGTATCGATCACCTCGTTGCAACATGCCTTCCACGAAAACTACGTTGGGGACTTGACCGATTTTCTCCCAATCCTTCTCCGGCCAGAATACGGGCTCATCGCTTCGCCACAGTAACTTCCTGGGGTCGTTGCGGTCGAAGATCGCAATCCCGGTGCGGTACACCAACTTGTCGTCCGCTCCGTTGTAGATCAGAACGATTCCGTCTGGGGTGACGATCGGGGCCGGTCCCGGCTCGGCAACACGCGAATCGAAGCGATCTGGCCTTACAGGTAGCACGGGATTCTGCGTGGCTTCCGTCCAGTGAAGCAAATCGGTGGAGGACGCCAGGCCTGCCTGGTCTTTGTTGTCGGCGGTGGTGCCCAGGAAATACATCCAATATTTTCCGTGGATCTTCTGCGGGACGATGGCGCCCGATTTCGTCCACTTCACGTTCCAGTTCCCTTTGTAGGCTGGGATAATGACGCCTTTACGATTCCAATGAATCAGGTCTTTGGACGTCGCGAGACCAAGTTGCGCGTCCTTTTTGTTGTAGCCGGTGTAGGTGAGGTAGTAAGTCTCACCGAATTGGACAAGGCGCGGATCTTCGACGCCGCCGTCTTTCTCGTACTCCTCAGTGGGGCTTAGAACCGGCTGATCGCGACGATTGAAGTGGATTCCGTCGCGGCTCTCGGCGTAGCCCAGCCGCGATGTGCCTTGCTTGTCCTGAGCGCGGTAGAGCATGACGATCTTATCGCCACGTACGGCCACGGCCGGGTTGAAAGTGCCCGCTGCTTCCCAACCGTTGCCGCGCGGAGCAATCACAGGTGTGTCCGACACGCGGTGCCACGGAGCGAATGGCAGGCGTGGGCTCCCCTGCGCCGCCAAAAACGTTAACAACGCAGGCAGGGCAAACATTCTGGCGCGAAGGGAACGAATCAATTGCAATGCTCCTGTCGACACCGGGATTGACAAAAACAAAAAACGGCAGGGCCGACCCCCCCCCGCCGTTTTGCGATCTTGCGTTTTGCCAGAACTACTTCTTGTTCACAGCCTTCTTGAGTTCGGCTCCAGGGCTGAACTTCGCGACTTTGCGAGCCGCGATCTTGATCGTAGCGCCGGTTTGCGGGTTGCGTCCGTTCCGCGCTTTTCTCTGCGACACAGAGAAGGTCCCAAAACCTATCAAAGCCACCCGATCTCCTTTTCGGAGTGCAGATGTAATGCTGTCCACGGCGGTATCAATGGCAGTCGTGGCCTGCGCTTTACTGATTTCACACGCGCCTGAGATCTTGCCAACCAGATCGGCCTTATTCATAGATTCTCCTCGTAGGTCTCTTTTCATGCCCAGCCTAGACCGGCACGAATGATGGTTATGGCTGAGTTGGGAAACCTGACGGCTCGTATTCTCCTCCGTCTGTGGAGAAAGTCAACTGTGAAAATCCGCGCCGGAAGCCTGTTTTGCACTACTCCGGCCCGAAACAGGCCTAACCAGGCGACTTTCGAGGCTGGTGAGAGGTTTTTTCCTCTGCCCTCCACAGGCCACTGCTTGTGTGCACAGGATGTACACAGGGCAGCGGGCTTTCCGGCTTGCGCGCAAGCCAGTTTGGGTGCAAAGTCGAAACAGGAGAATCGGTTTTGAAGATGCAAGGGTCCCAAGAGCTGAAGGCACCGGCGGAAGTTTGTCTGCTTTGCGAGGGTACAGGATGGAAACCAGCCGGCTCCAATGAGGGCGGCAGCAGAAATGATCGCCGCGTTACGCGCTGCGACTGCCGACTGCGAGCACGAGGACAAAATCTGCTTGGCGCCGCCCGAATTCCCCGCCGCTATGAGCACTGTGAGCTCTCCAACTACGACACCGACTTTCCCGGCGCGAACCCGTCGCTGGAGGAAGCCCACTTTGTGGCTTCGGGCTTTGCGAAAAAATGCGATCCCCGCGGTGACAAAGGCCTGCTAATCATTGGCAAAATTGGAACTGGCAAAACGCACCTGGCAGTTGGGATCATTAAGGAATTGATCGTTCACCGAGGCATCCCCTGCCTGTTTTATGACTATCGTGAGCTGTTGAAGGAGATCCAGAATTCCTACAACTCGACCGTGCAGACCACCGAGCTGGACGTGCTGCGGCCTGTGTTCGAGACCGATGTGCTGGTGCTCGATGAGCTGGGAGCTGTAAAACCCACTGAGTGGGTGTGGGACACAGTCAGCTTAATCCTAAACACGCGCTATAACGATAACCGCACCACGATTATCACCACGAATTTTGACGATCAGCCAGCAGCGGGCGCTTCCGGGTCCATTTCGCCCGCCAGGGCCGCCAGCCGTGGCGAAACGCTGGGGGACCGAATCGGCGAGCGCATGCGGTCGAGGCTGCACGAGATGTGCCGCATCGTCACGCTGGATGGAACCGACTTCCGCCAGAAATTCCGCAGCGCCAACTTTCGGTGACCAGTGTCGCTATCTCCCAACCGGGCCTCACGAATGTCTATACATCGGTGTCCCCAGTGTCTTCTGGGTTGGTTCCCAATAGAATAAATTCGTGCTGACTGAGCGTCTGGAATTCGCGCCTGAGCGAGATGCGGAAATCCTTTCTTCTGTTCCCGCAGCCCCAGCGGTCTTTCTTTTGAGGGGAGCGGACGCCCAGGCCGAACCGTATGTAACCAAGACAGCCAATCTCCGACGTCGCCTGCAGCGGTTGCTCGGGCCAGTGGAAGAACGGACCAAAAAGCTCAACCTGCGCGATCGCGTGCGTGGGATCGAGTACGCTCCCACGGGTTCTGACTTCGAGTCTGGGTTTTTGCTCTACCGCGTCCTGCGCGCCGTTTTCCCCAAGACTTATCAGAAGCGGCTGCGATTCCGCTTCGCGCCTTTTGTGAAGTTGCATCTCGAAAACGAATACCCGCGAGCTTCGATTACGACGCGGGTAGGCCGGCTGGGCGGGCGTTCTCTCTATTACGGCCCCTTCGTTTCGCGGGTTGCCGCTGAGAAGTTCATGAACGATTCGCTCGACTTCTTCAAGATGCGGCGCTGCGTCGACAATCTGCATCCCGACCCAAAATTCCCCGGATGCATTTATTCCGAAATGAAAATGTGCCTGGCTCCGTGCTTCAAGGGCTGCAGCGATGAGGAATATGTGACGGAAGTGAATCGCGTTCAGGCTTATTTTGATTCCTCCGGAGACTCTTTGCAGCGCGAGCTTTCGGCCGAGCGCGAAAGCGCGTCGGGTCGGCTGGCATTTGAAGACGCGGCTGCGATTCACGCCCGAGTAGAAAAACTTAAGCCCCTCCTGAGCCAGCTCCCGGAAATCGTACAGCGGCTGGACCGTCTTTCCGCACTGATGATCCAGCCGAGCCCTATTGCAGGATCGGTAACCTTCTTTCGGGTCGATGCCGGGAAGATTTCGGGCCCGAATCCCTTCTGCATTCAATCTGCGGAGCACGCAAAATCGCAGTCCATGGAATCGCGGGTGCAGGTAGCGCTGGATGCATTCCCGCCAGCGAAGGCGGGACCCGCGTCGGAAACCATGGAGCATCTAGCCTTGCTCAAGCGTTGGTTTTACAGGGGGAGCCGGACTGGCGAACTATTTTTCGCCGACACCAAAGGCGAATTGCCGATGAGACGCATCGTGCGCGGAATCTCGCGAGTGTTTCGTGGCGAGAAGCCGGATGCGGAAATCAGCAGCCGTTCTGAGAATGCTTGACCCCCGCCGTTCCTTATCCGTGGACCGGCGTTTCGGCGACCTTCCGCGCAAACCATCGCCGTCCCACCCATCGCAACACTCTCCAACTTACCGCACTGACTGCCGCAATGGTCGCCAGCCATAAGATTATTGTCGGCAGGAAGAACACGAACGACGCCATGGCCGACGCATAGTTCGCCAAGCCGTCGAGTCCGTCGCGCAATGCCAGCTTCATCTGATACAGCGGACGCCAATTGAGCCCAAACACCCGCGCCTCAGCTTCCGAACGCAGCGATACTGTGATTGACACCGTCTCAATCTGTTTCGTCAGCACCTCGAACTCTGCTCGCTGTTGCTCGATCTGGCCCCGCACGCCACTCAGCTTCCCGCTTACGTCAAGTGTGTCTTTCACAGTCCTGGCTTGCCTTAGGATCGACAGATACTGCTGCTCTTCCGCTCGCAGATTGCGCAGGTTCGCATCCTCGTCAACGTACTGCCGCGTCACGTCCTGAGCCTCGATTCGTTCGCTCTCCACGCGCACGCCGAAGTTGCGGATCTTCTGCCGGGCTTCTTCAAAGCGCGGCGCCGGCACCCGAATGGTCAACGATCCGCCGGTGGCGTCCTGGCTGCCGCTGACCTGGGAACTGACGAGGAAACCGCCCAGCCCCTCCGCCACGTTACGGATTTGTTCTGCCGTCTCGGCTGGCTTGCGGACCACGAGATCGATCGAACTCGTGCGGACCATCTTCTGGTCCGCATCGGCTTCCTCGGGCGCTGCTGCCGGAGCCTGGGACGACCCGCTCAAAGCCGACATCATTCGTATTTGGTTCGTCGGTTCGCCGACCAATGTGTCAGCGGTAGACTCCTGATCTCGCCACGCGGCAGTCTGCGGCAAGATCCGCATTTGGCGCCACAAAGCGATTGGCTCGGCCCGGCGTGGCCGCGCGAGACCTGTAGCTTTCGAGTTGTTGATGCCGCCTGTGATCTCGTTGGGCCGAATTACGCCAACATACAGTGCCACAACGCCAGCTGTGATCATCCATGCTGTCGCCAAGTTCTTGCCGCTGGCCCAGAACGATCTCCATCGCGATCCCCATGCGACCGACATCGTATTGTCCTTTCGTGCGCAGTATCTCTGTTCCGAATAGAGCGTGCCCTGGACGATTTTGTTCCCGCATTGTGCGTGCCAGCGACGACAGAACGCACCCCGAGGCAGAGTTTGCAGGCTGTTTGGAGGATTGAAGGACTGCTCCCGAAGAAAACCGGGTAGGGATGTCAACGACCCAAAGTTCATTCCCTAGTCCTAGTTGAGCACCGTTGGTGCTACGCGATATAGAACACTCGCGTGGGGATGCAAGCGCACTTGGATCCCATTCGCGGGGCCGAGCGATTCATGCCGCCAGAGATCGTGCACTTCTGCGGAGGAACCATCAATTTCCATGTCGTGCCAGCGCAGATCAACCTGTGCTGTGGCCTCCCCCAGATTGAATACGGCCACGTAGTGCTCGCCCGGCTTGGATCCGTCTGCCAGCCACGCCCGGATGCTTCCTCTCGCAAGCGCCTGGTGGCCGGCATGACTGTTCCGATTGACCTCAAGAACTTCCTCGTTTGTGATCAGCGCGGTCGTAGCGGCGTCGTTACTGGGCAAGTCTCCGCCGAAAATCAGTGGCGAGCGGAAGATGCTCCACAGCGTCATCACCGTCTGCTGCTCGTCGGACGTGAACTTCGTAGGCGTCCCTCCGCCTTCCTTTTCGGTCACGCGTAGTTTGCCGAGCGGCAGCATGTCCGCATCGGGCCAAGTTCCGTTCTTGCCGACAAACGGCGCCCAGTCGCGCGCGAAATCGAATTGCTGCCGCAACAACTTCCAGTCATCCCAGAAATCATCGGAGATGCGCCACATCTGCGCATACTTCTCGAAGAACTCTGCTTCGGTAATCGGAGCTGGGCCGGGCGAAATGCTCAGCACCATCGGGCGTCCGGTTTTGCTCATGGCCAGACTCAGAGCCCTCATCTCTGCCGGCTGGTATAGATGGCTTCCCATATCGTCGGCCTTGATGAAGTCCACGCCCCACGAAGCATACAGTTCCGCGATCGAATCGTAGTATGCCTGAGCGCCAGGCCGGGTTGTATCGACACCCCACATGTCGGGATTCCAGCGGCACGCGTTCTCTTTGTCGGCAATGTCGGCGGCGTGACGGGACGTGCCTTTGATCGGTAGATTTCGCTCCACCGCCTGGCGCGGAATTCCGCGCATGATGTGCATGCCAAACTTCAATCCCTTGCTGTGAACGTAATCCGCCAGCGGCTTGAATCCCGCGCTGTTGGCGGAGGAAGGAAAGCGATTGAGCGCCGGCAGCAGTCGTCCATACGCATCCATCGTCAGCGGAGCGCCCGGCTTGTAGTCGTGACCCTGGGCATTGGGCTCATACCACTGGATGTCGACCACAATGTAGTTCCAGCCATACTTTGCGAGATGCTCCGCCATCCAGTCGGCGTTCGCCTTGACCTGCTCTTCGCGCACCGTGGTGCCGTACGAATCCCAACTATTCCAGCCCATCGGGGGAGTGGGGGCGGGATCGACGGCAAAAAGTCGGGCGGTGAGAATCAGGAGCGAGAAGAGGCACTGGGCAGAATTCATGCGAGTCATAACCCGCACATTGTAAGCCGTCAGGTCCCAAGAGCGGGGGAAACAAAAAGGGCGACCCGAAGGCCGCCCGATCTCTGGTTTTCCTATCCCGTGAATCCGTGAAGATGCGTGGCGAAAGAACTTTTAGATGTCCAGGTTCTTCACATCCAGGGCGTTCTCTTCGATGAATTTGCGCCGAGCCTCGACATCTTCGCCCATCAGCGTAGTAAAGATGGTCTCGCATTCGGCGATGTCTTCAAGCCGCACTGACAGCAGAGTGCGTCGCTCGGGATCCATGGTGGTCTCCCAAAGCTGCGGCGCAGTCATTTCACCTAGACCCTTGTAGCGTTGGATGGTGAAATCTTTTCGACCTTCGTTGATGACATAGTCGCGAAGTTCGCGGACGTTGGTCTTCTCCACAACTTCGATTTCTGTCTTTCGCTTGGCGGGCTTGGTCGCTTTCTTCTCGTTCTTGTCTCCGTCGCCGGATGCAGCGTCGCCATCTTCTTCGCTATTCCCGCCAGCAGGCGCGGCCTTAGCGAGAGTCTCGACCACAAACGGCGGTTCCATGTAAGGTTCGATCTGTTTGTACTTCGAGATCATCTGGCGGCACTCGGCGCTCGACGCCAATACCCAGTTAATGGTGTGTTCCGCGCCATGCTTGTTGACGAAGTTCACTTCCCACAGGTTATGCTCTTCGTCGAAGCGCGCCTCCACGCTCTTGAAGCTTTCGTCCTTCTGAAGCTTCTTCATCTCCCTTTCGAGGCGCTCGATTTTCTTCGGCGGCGTCTTCTTGTCGCCTTCGAAATCCGCACGTTTGGCCAAATCGAGCTTGGGAATCAGTTCGGTGACGTGCTCGTTGCGCACCCGCTTGTCGAGCTTTTCGAAGAACCCCAGATATTCGTCCAGCACGGTCATGAAGCGGGCTAGATCTTTCCCTTCGATCTTGGCGGCGCCTTCGCCATAGCGCACGCTCAATCCATCGGCGGCACGCTTCACCATCACCTTTACGAATTCGCGCTCATCCTTGATGTATTGCTGCGTCTTCCCTTTTTTCAGCGAGAACAGCGGCGGCTGTGCAATGAACACGTTTCCGCGCTTGATCAGTTCCTGCATGTGGCGGAAGAAGAACGTCAGCAGCAGCGTGCGAATGTGGCTGCCGTCCACGTCGGCGTCGGTCATCAGTATGATTTTGCCGTAGCGCACTTTCGTGGGATCGAAATCTTCTTTGGAGATGCCGGTTCCAAGCGCCGTGATCATGGCGCGAATTTCTTCGTGCGCCAGCATCTTGTCGTAGCGCGCTTTTTCCACGTTGAGAATCTTGCCCTTGAGCGGCAGAATCGCCTGAAACCGGCGGTCGCGGCCTTGTTTCGCCGTGCCCCCTGCCGATTCGCCTTCGACCAGGAATAACTCGCAGCGGTTCGGATCGCGCTCGGAGCAGTCCGCCAGTTTGCCCGGGAGGCCGCCAGAATCGAGCGCGCCTTTGCGACGCGTTAAGTCGCGCGCTTTGCGGGCAGCTTCACGGGCGCGCGCGGCGTCGACCGCTTTGTTGATGATCTTGCGCCCAACCGTCGCATTCTGCTCGAAGAACGCGCCGAGGCGTTCGTTTACGAACTGTGTGACCGTGCCGGCGATATCAGAATTCAGCTTGCCCTTGGTCTGACCTTCGAACTGGGGCTGCGGCAGTTTCACGCTGATCACGGCGACGAGTCCTTCGCGCACATCGTCGCCGGTCAGATTTTCTTTCACGTCCTTGAACAGACCCATCTGCTGGCCCGCATAGTTGATCGTGCGAGTCAGGGCGGTGCGGAATCCAGAAAGATGCGTGCCGCCGTCGACGGTGTTGATGTTGTTCGCGAAGCTGAACACCGACTCGGAATAAGCGTCGTTATATTGCAACCCGATCTCCATGTGGACGCCGTTGCGGTCGTCCTCCATGTAGATGGGCTTGTCGTGCAACACCTGTTTGCCGCGATTGAGATGCTTGATGAACTCGGCGATGCCGCCGTTGTACTTGAAATCGGTTTGCTTGGGCTCGCCGGTCTTCGAATCGGTGGCGCGCTCATCGGTGAGGGTGATCAGCAGTCCTTTGTTCAAGAATGCGAGTTCGCGCAAGCGCTGCGCCAGCGTGTCGTAGTTGTATTCCGTAGCGGTGAAGATGCTGCGGTCGGGCAGGAAGTGAACTTTCGTCCCGCGCTTCTTGGTCGCGCCGGTCTTATTCAGCTTGTTGGTAGGCTCGCCCTTGGAATAGTTCTGCTGCCAGGTTGCGCCATCGCGCCAGATTTCCAGATCCAGATCCTCACTGAGAGCGTTCACGCACGAGACGCCCACGCCGTGCAATCCGCCCGAGACTTTGTAGGTCGAGGAATCAAATTTTCCGCCAGCGTGCAATGTCGTCATGACGACCTGCGCAGCGGAAACTTTTTCGTCGTCGATCACCATGTCGTCCACGGGAATGCCGCGGCCGTCGTCGATCACAGTGATGGAGTTGTCAAGGTGGATCGTGACTTCAATTTTTGTGGCGAATCCCGCGAGAGCTTCGTCGACGGAATTGTCGACCACTTCGTACACGAGGTGATGCAGACCGAGTTCGCCGGTCGACCCGATGTACATGGCCGGGCGCTTGCGCACCGCTTCCATGCCGCCCAGCACTTTGATGGAGTCGGCGTTGTAGTCGTTATTGCTGCCGTTCCCCGCGCCGCTTGCTGGGCTAATCGGAGTTACTTTTCCGTTTTTTGTTTTCGTGTCAACGATGGGAGTATGAATTTCTTTTGTGGCCATTCCGCTCCGCGAAAACGTCCCGAATTTTTCCGTGAACTGGGTGCCGCGAATTCCTGGATTTCGGCTTGAATTTTCGGCTCGATACGAGCCCTCTGCGGGCTCCTAAAAAGACTTCAAGTCATTGAAATTCCTAATACTTAGGGTCGCCCATCAGATAACTAAATTATACCACAAACGGCCCATTTTTCATTCCCTCAAAAGCGCATAGAAGCGACTGAGTAACCTGGGAACGAGCCCCCACTGGCGGAGCCTCGAGTCGCCCGCTTTGGGCAAAAAAACGGGCGGCCGAATATGGGCCGCCCATCCGTTGACGCACTAGCTTTCTTACGCCGTAGCAGGCCTCTCGCCGCCTTTCGCGCGGCCCGGCTGAAGCTCCGGCTTAATGACGTGCTGGACTCCGTCGTCCTTCGAGCTCGGCGGCGGCTGTACGGGAGGAAGCTCCTGGCCGTCGACGAGCATCTTGATCTCGTTCGCATCGAGAACCTCACGCTCAATCAGTGCCCGGGCAATCCTCTCGAGTACATCTCGATTGTCCGAAATGACCTGCTTCGCAGTTTGATAGCCCGAATTCACCAGCTTGCGGACTTCCTGGTCGATCTTGATTGCCGTGTCTTCGCTGTAATCGCGATGCTGGGCAATCTCGCGGCCCAAGAAAATCTGCTCTTCCTTCTTTCCGAACGTCATCGGACCCAGATCGCTCATACCCCATTCGCAGACCATCTTGCGTGCCATCTCTGTAGCCCGCTCAATGTCGTTGCCGGCTCCCGTGCTCATCACCTTCAGAAACAGCTCTTCGGCGATTCGTCCGCCCATCAGGATCGCGATCTCGGTCTCCAGATAGTTCTTGTAGTAGTTGTGCCGGTCGTCTGTGGGCAACTGCATGGTGACGCCCAGGGCCATACCGCGGGGGATGATGGTGACTTTGTGCAGAGGGTCGGAATTCGGCATTTTCGCTGCCACGAGCGCGTGTCCAGCCTCATGGTAAGCCGTGTTCTTCTTCTCCTCATCGGTGAGCAGCAGAGACTTGCGCTCCACGCCCATCAGCACTTTGTCTTTCGCCAACTCGAAGTCGTAATGCAAAACCGCTTTGCGATTCTGGCGAGCTGCCGCCAGCGCGGCCTCATTGACCATGTTGGCCAGGTCCGCGCCGGAGAAGCCCGGTGTTCCGCGAGCCAAGACAGAGAGATCGACATCTTCCGCAAGAGGAATCTTACGTGTGTGTACACGAAGGATTTCCTCACGTCCACGCACATCCGGCCGGCTCACTACGACGCGCCGGTCAAAACGCCCGGGCCGCAGTAACGCCGGATCGAGCACATCCGGACGGTTGGTCGCTGCCATCAGAATGACGCCTTCGTTGGATTCGAAACCGTCCATTTCAACCAGCAGTTGATTCAGCGTCTGTTCGCGTTCGTCGTGTCCGCCGCCCAGTCCAGCGCCGCGATGACGACCGACCGCGTCGATTTCATCGATGAAGATGATGCAGGGTGCGTTCTTCTTGCCCTGCTCAAACAAATCGCGAACGCGGCTGGCGCCGACGCCAACAAACATTTCCACAAAGTCCGAGCCCGAAATCGAGAAGAACGGAACGTTCGCCTCGCCTGCAACCGCCCGGGCCAGTAAGGTCTTGCCGGTTCCCGGAGGGCCCACAAGCAGCACACCCTTCGGGATCCGACCACCCAACTTCTGGAACTTCTGCGCCTCGCGCAGGAACTCGATAATCTCACGCAGTTCTTCCTTCGCCTCTTCCACGCCCGCCACGTCTTTGAACGTGACTTTCTTCTGCTGCATGGAGAGCAACCGAGCCCGGCTCTTGCCAAACGACAGCGCCTTGTTCCCGCCCGTTTGCATCTGGCGGATCATGAAAAACCAGAGTGCGCCGAGCAGAATCAACGGGGCCCACGTGCCCAGCAGTTGCAGCGGCAAGCTTCCGCTGTTGATATCGCGGAAGTTCACACTGACGCCTTTATCGTGAAGGTTTTTCAGCACTTCGGGAGTGAAGTAGTTGCTCGGCGCGGTGGTGTGGAATGCGGAATTGTCACGGTGCTTGCCGCGGACTTCCATCCCGTTAACCGTCAAATCACGAAGGCTGTCATGCTCGACGTCGGTCATGAACTGGCTGACGTTTATTTCTGCGTCTTTCTGGCCGTCGCGGGCACCCTTGACCACTTCCCAAAGCAGGAATGCGGAGATGGCGATCAGCAGCCAGAACAATACGGTCTTTACAGTTGAGTTCACCTAGAAAACTCCTAAATTCAGCACGGGCAGTTGAGTACACAACCCCCGAGGTTCCTACAACGGTTAGATGCCCTTCCGCGACTTTCGACTGTTAAACGCTTAGATCTTTATTATTCTACCTTTTCCGCACAAAAAAGGCCCGTTCCTATCAATAAGGCTTAAGTCATTGGAGCCCTTGGATTTGCTGCAGCCAAATAGGGCAGATTGCGGTTCGTCTGTTCCACGGCTCCCAAGCCGTAGCCCACCAGGTAGGTCTCATCCACGAGGAATCCGAAATAATCTGGCTGCAACGGCACGCGTCGCGCCGACTGACGGTCGACGAGCGTCACCAGTTTCACCGACGCCGCTCCGCGAGCCCGCAGGTCGCTCATCAGGAATTCGCTGGTCACCCCCGAATGCACCAGCCCTTCCACGAGCAGGATGTGCTGGCCCTTAATATCCGGCTCTTGACTGAAAAAAATTTCCATCACGTCGTGAGCAGCGCCACTTTCCGGTCGCGTGTATTTCGGTTTGATGAACTGGCAAACCACCGGAACGTCGAGAGCTCGCACCAGGTCGGCCTGAAACATGAAGGCATTTTCCAAAACCGCCAGCATCTGGACGGTCTGACCCTTGTAGTCGTCGGAGATCTGCCGGCCAAGTTCCTTGACTCGCTTCTGGATTTGTTCGGTGGAGATGACCTGTCGAAGGGGCTCGACTCTCAGGTTCATGAAATTTGCGCGCCTCCCGGCGCATCTCTGCTCAAAGTCCCGTCGTAAGCCTGGCAGGCAGCGGCGTGTCCACAATCGCCACGCCCGCTCGACCTGGTGCGGCCAGAAGCTTCGCAGGCGGCGAAAACCCTCGCATCCACACGATTTCATTCCCGCTCACGACTACCGGCCAGAGTCTGCGCTGCGGCTGCGCGATATGACGCTCTTGCAAAAGTTCCTTGATCTTCTTAGGAGACTTCGTGTGGGCCGGCCAGAACCTTTCTCCCGGACGCCAGTTCCGCACCCTTAACGGTCCGGGCAGAGACCGAGGATCGAGGAGGTGGTCAAGATTATACCCCGCCTCTGCGCCCGCGGGAACAAGAAGCACTTCGATGGAGGAGCCTGCCTCGTAAACCATCACTTCTCCGGGAACCCGGAGTTCATATTCGTAGTCCTTGGGAGCGACCGCATCGCGTAAATCGGGAGTTACAAACACCAATTGCTCAGGTTCTACGACCAGCTTCCAGCCCAATGGCAGTGACAATTCCTTGCCGGATGCCTCCTCTGCGGCGGCCGCGCGGAGGATTTCTTCGATATGTTTGAACTCAAGGGGAATCCGGGCATGTTCGCCGACCGCCTTTACCAGTCTGCGCTGCACGGCAACGGGTTCGCCGAGGAACCATATGCGGCTTACCGAGGCGTTCATGACCAGCCCGTGAGCGTTGTCGATCCTCGATCGAACATCAGATGGAGGCTCATCCTCGTCTGAACGGACCGATGCCTTGCCGCTAAGAGGCGCAATCTGAACTAGAGTGGCTCTCTGCCATGCGGCGCGCGCCCAGTCGGGTTCCGACCACTGAACTGTGGTCCCCAGCCACCCTGAGACTTCGTTGTCCCAATAGTCTTCTTCGCCGCGCGCGATCTCCGCCAACTCCGCAAGATTCTCCGCTACCGCGGGATTGAACTCGTGCTCCAACAGGGGTACGACCAGCTTGCGAACGCGGTTGCGAGTGAATCGGTCCTCCGCGTTGCTTGAATCTTCGCGCCAGGTTTGTCCGATGTCGTTGAGATATTGCTCCAGTTCGCGTCGTCGAATCGCAAGCAGTGGCCGTAGGATTTCGCCGGAAAATTCCCCGTCCTCGTCTTCGACTACGATTCGCGGATGAATCCCGCCCAGCCCACGCACGCCCGAGCCGCGAATCATTCGCATGAGCACGGTCTCCGCCTGATCGTCGAGCGTGTGTCCGGTTAGGATCGTATTCAAATGGGCGCTCGCCAGTTCTGATGAGCCAGTGCTTAAGCCGCCGCCTTGAGTCTCATTTTTTTCAAAATTCTCCTCTGCAAACTCGCGGTCGTGAGACTCGTGCCATGGAGATGTGTGCTCTCGAGATGGGTGTCGTGTAGACGTGTGCTTTATAGATTCTCGGGCTGAAGATTCGTGAAAGGGCACGGCTTCAGCCGTGCCCTTAAGCGCAGAAGAAGAATCGGCCTTTTGCCCCCGGGGTGCGCTTTCGGGTGGCGCAGCGCTTTCAGCCCTGCGATTCCTAAACGCACTACGAATCTGGGCTGCAGGCCTGGAGGGAACAGCGCCCGATTCACCCGACTCCAGAAGATAGCGAAAGAATCCATAGCGCAGCTCCCTTGCCGCGGTTTCCACGCTGATATGCTCCTCCGCCGCATGCTGCGCAACGTCATCGCTGTCACTGTAAAACTCCAGGTCATACCGTCGAGCCAGTTGCGCAATGAATTCATGATCGGCGTCGGATTCGGCCCCTCGAAGTTTGTGATTGAAATGAACAACGGAAAGGACAATGCCCAACTCGTGCCGCAGCTCCAGCACCAGCCGCAAGAGCGAGATCGAATCAATCCCGCCTGAAACGGCGACTGCGACACGATCCCCGGCCCTCATCAGCTGCTGCCGGCGAATCTGTGAAAGTACGCGCTGCGCGAGTGGGTGCACGCGACAATGGTACATCGCCGGGATTCCCGCTGCGACAAGCAGGCGCTCGCCAGGACAGCCGAGGGCGGCCGTCCCCCTTGAACTTCGCTAGGCCTAGCCCAACCCCGGGCTCTTCTCCGCGATCAGTTTCCTGATCTTCTCGACGAAGTCCGCGGCCGCCATATCTTCCGTCTTCTCTTTTCCGCGCGAGCGGACGTTCACCCTTCCCGCTTCTGCCTCTTTATCTCCGACGACCAGCAGGAAAGGCACTTTCTGCATGGCGTGCTCGCGGATCTTGGAGTTCATCTTTTCGTTCCGCGCATCCACTGCGACGCGCACACCGATAGCCTTCAGTTGGTCCGCGACTTTGTTCGCATACTCCGCGTGACGCTCGCTGATGGGAATCATCGCCACCTGCACCGGAGACAGCCACACGGGGAACGCCCCCGCATAGTGCTCAATCAGCACACCAAAAAAGCGCTCCACTGATCCGTACAGCGCGCGGTGCACCATGACCGGCTGCTTGCGCGAGCCGTCTTCAGCCACATATTCCAGGCCGAAGCGCTGCGGCAGGTTGAAGTCGAACTGCACCGTTGAGAGTTGCCACAATCGTCCAATCGCATCCACCAGCTTGATGTCGATCTTCGGTCCGTAGAACGCCGCCTCGCCGGCAATCGTCTTGTACTCGATTCCGCGCTCTTTCAATACCTTCTCCAGCGATTGGGTGGCATGGATCCACTGATCTTCGCTGCCCACGAAATTTTTGCGATCGTCGGGGTTCCAGGTGGAAAGTTCCGTCTGGAACTTGTCGAATCCAAAATCCTTCAACACGTCCAGGGCAAACTCCAGGCAACTCGCAATCTCGCCTTCGATCTGTTCCGGGGTGCAGAAGATGTGTGCATCGTCCTGCGTAAACCCCCGCACGCGCAGCAGTCCGTGCATCACGCCGGAGCGCTCGTAGCGATACACCGTGCCGAGCTCGCCCAGCCGCACCGGAAGATCGCGATACGACTTCAGCGAATCTTTGTAGATCAGAATGTGGCCGGGACAGTTCATCGGCTTCAGACGATATTCGGCGTCGTCGAGTTCCATCGCATCGAACATATTTTGCGAGTAGTAACCCTCATGGCCCGAGGTAAAGAACAACTGTCTCCGTGCCACATGCGGGGTGTACACGAGCGAGTAGCCGCGTTTGATGTACTCCTCGCGCATCCAGTCTTCCATCTGTTTGCGGATGATTCCGCCCTTGGGATGCCAGAAGATCAGGCCCGGCCCGGCCAGCTCCTGAATCGAGAACAAATCAAGCTGTTGGCCCAGCACGCGATGGTCGCGCTTCTTGGTCTCTTCCAGTTGCTTCAAATAATCGTC
>Ga0070766_10000275_pt1 | contig 21677 bp, 12 predicted proteins | sample HubBroMetageWFT6_FD_69782 | JGI IMG/M metagenome (GOLD analysis project Ga0070766, IMG submission 69782) | Warmed and freeze-thawed soil microbial communities from the Hubbard Brook experimental Forest, New Hampshire - Hubbard Brook CCASE Soil... | ecosystem: Environmental > Terrestrial > Soil...
GCCCTCGCCACCTCTCTGCACGAGCGCCTGCCGATTCGACAGTTGACGGGCGCCGTGCTCGTCGTTCCCCTGGCGTTCGCCGGCACCGGAATCGTGCGCGCGATGTGGGCCATGCGCCGAGCGTGTCGTGCCAGCGCCGGAGATGCGCTCAACGCGCTCCGGGTGTGGTTTGCCCTGTCCTGGGTGGTGACCCTTGCCTGCATCCGCGGTCTGGTCCAGAAGCACGCCGAGTTCCTGCGAACGGCTAAAAGCAAGGAGGGACGCTCGCTGTTGAGCGCGTTGCGCGCGTCGCGCGCCGAGACGGTCCTCATGGTCGCCGGCGTGCTCGGCGCCGGGGCGATGCTGATCCGCTCGCCGACGCTTGCGACCATCGTGCTCTCAGTGCTGCTCCTCTTCGAAGCCTTCGTGTACTCCAATGCACCGTGGGCAAGCCTCGCGGCAGAGGGAATCATCCTGACCCCGGAGCGACGCGCATTTGCACGGTCACCGCAGAACACCGGCGAGCGGCCGGACCGCAGGCGATCGCTCGTGCTCCCGCTCGGGTTGACCGGGCTCGCCGCGGTTGGCGTCGCAGCGGTGCTGGTGGTTTCGTCGCCGAGCGAGAACGCGCCGTTCGGCGGTCCACAGGCTGATCTGCCTCGTATCGGCAACGTGGTGCCAGCTGTCAAGTTGGGACCGATCCCGCAGGTGACTCCGTCCGCACTGCCCTCGAGCAGCGCCACGCCAAGTCCGTCAGCTTCGCCGAGCGCGTCGGGGTCACCGACGGCATCACCATCCGCATCCCTCACCCCGGCACCAACGGCCACTCCGGCGCCGACGTCCACCCCGGCGCCGACGCCGACCCCCGCCCCGCCGACGCCGACACCGGTCCCGTAAGCCTGCGTGCGACGCCGGCAACCCGCGGGTACGCTCAGCGTGCCGGCCGTGGCGGGAACTTCCGCCGCCACGCGTCGCCGAGCATGTCCACGAACACATCGGGATCAACACGAGCGAGGTCCACGCGCACGCCGCGGAGTCGCTTGCCCCACCACAGCTCCTCGCAGCCCTCGGGATCGATTGCCACCGCCGCACGAACGCGTGACTCATCGAGCATCACGTTGAAGTGCAGCGCGTCCGGTTGGGTCGCAAAGATCCTGCCGGCAACCCGAAACGACGGGAATCCATGGTGATCCTGTTCGACGGCCCCGGGCAGGGACAACGCTGACTGTCGGGCCCGCTCGAGCGTGATCATCGTGGTTCCTCGCCGGTCACGCCGCGACCCCTTCTATGGGAGCCGGAAGGCACCCGTGAGGTACGCATCGCAGCTGCGTGCGGCCGCGCGGCCGTCTGCGATCGCCCAGACGATCAGCGATGCACCGCGCACCGCGTCCCCGGCCGCGAAAACGCCGGGTGTCGCGCAGGCGAACGCCTCGTCCACAGTGATGTTGCCGGCGTCATCCACGGGGACGGACAGTTCATCGAGCAAGGAGGACCGCGTCGCCCCGTCGTAACCGATGGCGATGAGCACGAGGTCGGCGTCAATGTGCACCTCTTCGCCGGGAAGTGGGACAAACGTGCGCCTTCCATGCTGACGCTGCGCCTCGACGCGGGCGGCGCGCACACGCTGCACGGCGCCGTTCTCGCCCTCGAAGCGTGTGACCATGAGGCCGAACTCACGTGAGCCACCCTCGTCGTGAGCCGGGTAGGTACGCAGGATCAGCGGCCACTGCGGCCACGGATTTCCTTCCGGTCTCGAGTCCGGGGGCTGCGCGTAGATGTAGAGCTGCTGCACCTCGCTGCACTGCTCGCGGATCACGTTGCCGAGGCAGTCGGCGCCGGTGTCGCCGCCGCCGATGATGATCACCTTGCGGCCTCGCGCACTGATCTCGGGACTGGCGTTGACGCGATCCCCCGCAACTCTGCGATTCTGCTGCACCAGGTAATCCATGGCGAAGTGAATCCCGCGGAGGTCGCGTCCAGGGACGTCGATGTCGCGCGGTCGATCTGCGCCGACGCCGAGGACCACCGCGTCGAAGCGCGCGTTCAATTGCTCAGTGGTCACGTCGCTCCCGATGTCGTACCCGGTCTCGAATGTGATCCCCTCGGCCTCGAGCAGATCGATGCGCCGGTCAAGGACCCACTTCTCCATCTTGAAGTCGGGGATCCCGTACCGGAGGAGTCCGCCGATGCGGTCCGAGCGCTCGAAGACGGTCACGTGGTGGCCCGCGCGATTGAGTTGCTGCGCTGCGGCGAGTCCCGCGGGACCTGAGCCGACGACCGCGACTCGACGTCCGGTTCGGTGTGCCGGCGGCTCGGCACGGATCCAGCCTTCGTCGAAGGCGCGGTCGATGATGGACTGTTCGATCTGCTTGATCGCGACCGGGTCGTCGTTGATCGCGAGCACGCACGCAGGCTCGCAGGGGGCGGGACAGAGACGGCCCGTGAACTCCGGAAAGTTGTTGGTGGCATGGAGCCGGTCGATCGCGGCCCTCCAGTCGTCGCGGTACACGAGATCGTTCCACTCCGGGATGAGATTGCCGAGAGGGCAACCGTCGTGACAGAACGCGACCCCGCAGTCCATGCACCGCGCGCCCTGGTCGCGCAACACCTGCAGCGGCAGGGGCAGGTACACCTCGCGGTAGTCGCCGATCCGATCGGCCACCGGCCGCTTGTGGGCGGTGTGCCGCGTGTGCTCGAGAAAACCGGTGCGACTGCCCATCAGCTCACCAGCTCGAGTTGCGCGCGCAGCGCGCGCCGGTACTCCTCCGGCATCACCTTGATGAAGTGCTCGCGCTCCTGGGTCCACGTCCGAAGCAATCGCTCCGCCACCGCACTGCCGGTGAGCGCGAGGTGTCGCTCGAGCAGTCCGCGAACAAGCTCGTGGTCCTCGACGCCGAGCGGCTCGAGGGCCACGGATGCGCCGTTGCAGCGCTCGGCAAAGGTGCGCTCGTCGTCGAGCACGTACGCGACGCCCCCGCTCATGCCGGCGGCGAAGTTCCGACCGGTCTCGCCGAGCACGACCACGGTTCCACCGGTCATGTACTCGCAGCCATGATCACCGACACCCTCGACCACGGCGACCGCGCCCGAGTTGCGCACGCAGAAGCGCTCGCCTGCCACACCGCGAATGAATGCCTCACCGGCGGTGGCGCCGTACAACGCGACATTACCGATGATGATGTTGTCCTCGGCACGTCGCGTGGCGTTCTCGGGCGGAAGGATGACCAGCCGGCCGCCGGAGAGTCCCTTGCCCACGTAGTCGTTCGCCTCACCGCGTAGGGTGAGCGTCACCCCGTTCACCAGCCATGCGCCGAATGACTGGCCCGCGGCGCCGTCCAGCTCCACATCGATGCTGCCGTCAGGCAGGCCGTCCGCGCCATGCCGCCGGGCGATCTCGCCGCTGAGCATCGCACCGATGCAGCGGTGCACGTTGCGCACCGGCAGGCGCATGCGAACAGGTCCGCCGCTGTCGAGTTTCGCGCCGCATCGCGCCAGGATCTCGTTGTCGAGCATGTCACCCAGATCTGCCATTTGGTGCGTGCTGTGCCGGCGGTTCTCCGGGGAATCAACCTCGGGAACCATCAGCAGCGGCCCCAGGTCGAGTCCGCGAGCCTTCCAGTGCTCCACCGCTGAAGTCGTCTGGATGAGATCGACGCGCCCGATCATGTCCTCGAAACGGCGGAATCCGAGCCGGGACATCCAGCGGCGGACGTCCTCGGCGAGGAAGAGCATGAACGCCACGACGTGCTCGGGGCGACCCGCGAACCTGGCGCGCAGCACGGGGTCCTGGGTGGCGATGCCGACCGGGCACGTGTTGAGATGGCAGACGCGCATCATCACGCACCCCGCCGCGATGAGCGGCGCTGTCGCAAACGCGAACTCATCTGCACCCAGGAGGGCCCCGACGACGACGTCACGTCCGGTCTTCATCTGTCCGTCGGCCAGCAACGCAACCCGGCTCCGGAGCCGCTGACGGATGAGGACCTGCTGGGTTTCCGCGAGACCCAGCTCCCAGGGCACGCCCGCATGTTTGATCGCCGTCAGTGGAGAGGCCCCGGTGCCACCCTCGTAGCCGGCGATGACGATGTGATCGGCTCGCGCCTTGGCCACACCGGCAGCCACCGTGCCCACGCCTGCCTCGGCAACCAGCTTGACGCTGATTCGCGCTCGCGGATTCACGCAGCGAAGGTCCCATATGAGCTGGGCGAGATCCTCGATCGAGTAGATGTCGTGGTGTGGCGGAGGGGAGATGAGCCCGACCCCCGGCGTCGAATGACGCAACCTCGCGATCGCCTCATCAACCTTCGGCCCGGGCAGCTGACCGCCCTCGCCTGGTTTTGCACCCTGGGCGATCTTGATCTGCAACTCCTCGGCGTTCACCAGGTAGTGGGCGGTGACGCCGAAGCGCGCCGACGCGACCTGCTTGATCGCGCTGCGCCGCCAGTCGCCGTTGGCATCGGGCTCGAAGCGCGAGGAATCCTCCCCGCCTTCACCGGTGTTGGATCGCGCTCCGATGCGATTCATCGCAATCGCGAGCAGCTCGTGCGCCTCCTTGCTCAGCGAGCCGTGCGACATGCCACCCGTGGAGAAACGGCGCACGATATCGAGCGCTGATTCGACCTCGTCGAGGGGCACCGGGTCGTGCGCCTCGCGCAGCCTGAAGAGGCCCCGAAGACTCTTCAACCGGCGCGACTCGTCGTCCGCGAGTGACACGTAACGGCGGAACTCGGCTTCGGCGTTGGACTTGACCGCATGCTGGAGCGCGCCGATGACCTCGGGATTCCACTGATGATGCTCACCATCGCGACGCCAGCGATACTCTCCACGGTCCTCGAGGGTCGGCGATGTGATGCGCACGTCCGGGAATGCGCGCTGGTGGCGCGCGATCGCCTCATCAGCAATGACGTCCATCCCGATGCCCCCGATGCGCGACGGCGTATTCGGGAAGTAGCGATCCACCACGGTCCGGTCGATACCAAGACACTCGAAGATCTGCGCGCCGCAGTACGACAGGATCGTCGAGATGCCCATGCGCGCAATCGTCTTGCGCAGCCCCTTGACCAGTGCCTGCACGTAGAGCTCTTCGGCGCGCGCGGAGTCGACGGTCGGCGGCATCAGGTCGCGGCGCGCGAGCTCCGCGATGGTCTCGAAGGCGAGATACGGGTTGACAGCCTCGGCGCCGTAACCGATGAGCAGAGCGAGGTGCATCACCTCGCGCGCTTCGCCGGTCTCGATGACCAGACCGACGCTGGTGCGCGTCTGCTCGCGAACCAGATGGTGATGCACGGCGGCTGTCGCGAGCAGCGACGGGATGGGCACGTGCGAGGCGTCGATATGCCGGTCGCTGAGGATGAGGACGGTTGCTCCGGCCTCGATCTGCTTCGACGCCAAGCGGCAGATCCGTTCGATGCCCGCGACCAGACCGGCCGCGCCCATATCGCGGTGGAAGACCATGGAGATCGTCTCCGCCGGGAACTGGCGCTGGGTTACATGGCGGAGCGTCTCCAGGTCGTGGTTGGTGAGCACCGGGTGAGGCATCTCGAGTCGCTTCGCCTGAGCAGGCCCTTGCTCGAGAAGATTCCCCCCGGCACCAAGGCTGGTCTCCAGCGACATCACCGCCTGCTCGCGAATCGGGTCGATGGGCGGGTTGGTGACCTGGGCGAACAGCTGCTTGAAGTAGTTGAAGAGCGGAAGCGGCCGTTCGCTGAGCACGGCGAGTGGCGTGTCGTTGCCCATCGATCCAACCGCCTCTTCGCCGGTCGCGCCCATCGGCTCGAGCAGCATCTCGACGTCCTCGATGCTGTACCCGAAGGCCTGCTGGCGCACCAGCAGCGTGCCCGGATCCGGAGCCGTCGCATGGTCGGGCGGATCGAGCTCGTCAAGGTGCACGGTCCCTTCGCGGATCCATTCGCGATACGGCTGCTCCGAGCTGAGCGTGCTCTTGACCGCGGCGTCGTCGAGAATGCGACCGGCCGCCGTGTCGACGAGCAGGAGGCGCCCGGGTTCGAGCCGCCACTTCCTGGCAATGCGCTCCTCGGGGATGTCGAGGACTCCCGCCTCCGAGGCCATCACCACGAGGCCGTCCTCGGTGACGAGGTACCGTGCCGGGCGCAGTCCGTTGCGGTCGAGCGTCGCACCGATCACGCGCCCGTCGGTGAACGCGATTGCCGCCGGTCCGTCCCAGGGTTCGAGCAGCGCGCTGTGAAATTCGTAGAAGGCGCGTCGCTCATCGTCCATCAGCGGGTTCTGGTGCCACGCCTCCGGGATCATCATCATCACCGCGTGCTCGATCGAGCGACCGCTCTTGGCGAGGAGCTCGAGGGCGTTGTCGAACTGCGAGGAGTCCGAGCCGGACTCATCGAGCACGGGCATCAACTTCGCGATGTCGTCGCCGAAATGCGGGCTGCGGAACTTCGACTGGCGCGCGCGCATCCAGTTGACGTTGCCGCGCAGCGTGTTGATCTCGCCGTTGTGGGCGGACATGCGGAAGGGCTGGGCGAGGTCCCAGCGGGGCAGCACGTTGGTTGAGAACCGCGCGTGGACCATGGCCAGCATCGAGGTGACCCGCTCATCGAGCAGGTCCGGATAGAAGCCTGCGAGCTGCGCTGCGGTGAGCATTCCCTTGTACACGAGCGTTCGGCTGGACAGGCTCGCCCAGTGGAATCGATCGCGCCCGATCCCGGCAGCCAAAGCGTCTCGCTCGATGACTCTCCGAAGGACCAGCAGGCGTCCTTCGAGCGCCGAGCCGTCCAGGCCGATGGCACCGACGAAGAGCTGACGCAGTGCCGGCTGCGCCATGCGGGCTGCTCGTCCCAGTGCCTCACCATTCGCCGGCACGTCCCGCCAGCCGAGCAGGCGCAATCCCTCCGCCCGGCATGCTCGCAGGGTGATCTGCTCGCACTGTTCGCGCACATCCGGGTCCTGGGGAAGCATCGCCATCCCGACGCCGTATGCCCCGGGCACCGGCAACGGCAGGCCGGTCGTCTCGCGGAGGAATGCGTCGGGAAGCTGCAGCAGAATGCCCGCGCCGTCGCCGCTGTCCGGCTCGGCACCGGATGCGCCACGGTGACCGAGATTGACCAGCGCCTGAATCCCCTGTTCGACCACCGAATGCGCGGGACCGCCGGTGATCCGGGCGACGAACGCCACCCCGCAGGCATCGTGTTCGACGGCAGCATCGAACAGACCTCGATTCGGGGGCTGCATGCCTAAGTGCTCGCCGATACGTGCGTAGCCTGACATGCTCGGACGATCAGATCAAGCGGAGCGTCGGCAACGCGCGAGCTGTGCTAGTCTGTGGCCCAATGGCCGCAACTGCGCGTCGATACTTTGGCCCGCCAGCCGTAAGGCTGCCGGGGGCGTTCTAACCCGACCGCGCAGTCGTTACCAGGGCTGGTTCATCAGAGATGGGTCAGCCCCGGATCCCGTGTGGTGGCCCATCACCACACGGAGGTGCCCCACAGTGACCATCGAGCCGCTGCTGCTCAGCGCGACACGACGACACGACACACACCAGGTCAGCATCGGCGCCGTTGCGGTCGGCGGCGACACGGTGCCGGTCATCGCGGGGCCATGCGCGGTGGAGCCCGGCTACGTCGACCATGCGGTCGCCGTGCATCGAGCTGGTGCCTCCGCACTGCGCGGGTCGGTCTTCAAGCCGCGCACACGGCCGGGCTCCTTCCAGGGGCTGGGGGCCGCCGGCCTCGCCTTGCTTGACGAGGCCCGTCGCATCACCGGTTTACCCGTGATCGCGGAACCGCTCGCCGGCGACGACATCGAGTTGCTCCGCGGTCATGCCGACGCGCTCCTCATCGGAGCACGCTCGATGCACAACACCCCGCTCCTGCGTGCGGCCGGTCAGAGCGGCATGACCGTCATCCTCAAGCGAGGAATGTCCGCGACGTATGACGAATGGCTCGCCGCCGCGGACTACGTCACCGCTGAAGGCAACCGCCAGGTCATCCTCTGCGAGCGCGGTATCCGGACCTTCGAGACCGCGACCCGCAACACCCTCGACGTGAGCGCGATCGCCGTGCTCCGCGACATGACCGACCTGCCGATCGCCGTCGACCCCAGCCACGCTGCCGGCAACTCGAAGTGGGTGCCGTCGCTGGCGCTCGCGGCTCTGGCGGCCGGTGCCGACGCGCTGCTCGTCGAGTGCCATCCGAGTCCGGCGGAGTCGCTGTGCGATGCCGCACAGGCTATCACCCCGGCGATGCTGGGCCCGATCGTGCACGCGTCCCGGGCGCTCTGCACGATGACGCGCCCCGCCGTCGCCGACACGGTCGCGGGCTGTCGCGCGGTGATCGATACCATCGACGAAACCGTGTTCCGCATGCTCGAATACCGCGCCGCGATGGTCGAGGCCGTACAGCGGTGCAAGCTGGCGGCGGCGATGCCCGAACGCGATCAGGCTCGCGAGCGGGAAATCGTGGAGCGCCTCTCAAGGCACGCACCCCGGCTCGGCGAGCATCGCGTCGACCGCCTCGTTCACGCGATCATCGACGAATGTCTGGATGCGGTGCAGGTGCCGCAGGCGGTCGCATGAGCATGAATCGCTGGCGGCGCAGTGCCGCTTGACACTGACCCGCTGCGGATCGGACCGGTGCAGGAGCGCACCCTGGTCGAGCTGTTCAAACGTCAGGCCGGCGCGCGCGGCGACAGGCCGGCCATGTTCCACCGCACCGGCGATCGCTGGGAGTCGACCGCCTGGAATGTCTACGCCGAGCAGTCTCGGGCGCTGGCCGCGTTCTTCATCGACGCGGGGCTCCTGGAGGGAGAGCACCTCGCAATCTGGTCGTTCAACCGGCCGGAATTCATCATCAGCAGCACTGCGACGATGCTCGCTCGAGCGTGCACCGCGCCCCTGTACCAGACGCTGAGCGCGCGTGAGGCCGGCTATGTGCTCGGACACTCGGACGCGCCCATCGCCGTCGTGGAGAACGAGCACCACCTCGCCAGGGTGCTCGAGGTGCGCGGTCAGTTGCCGGCCCTGAGGCGCGTGGTGCTGATGCAGGGCTCAGGCGCCGGAGACAGCGCACTCGCCGTCTGCTCCTGGAAGGACGCACTCCAGCGCGGGCGCGATGCCATGGAGCAGGTCGCAACCGAGCTGGACAGGCGCTCCCGGGCGGTGCAGCCGTGGGACGTCGCCACGCTCGTGTACACGAGCGGGACGACCGGACCGCCCAAGGCGGTGATGGCAACCCACGGCAACCTGATCGCGGCCATCAACGGCCTTGGACCCATCGTCGACCTCTCGGCGGACGACCGCGTCCTCAGCTACCTACCGCTCGCCCACATTCTCGAGCGCCTCAACAGTGAGGTACGCCTGTATTCCGCCGGCAACGCCCTCTGGTTTGCCGCGTCGATCGCCGAGCTGCCCGTCGAGCTGCGTGATCTTCGCCCGACCTGCTTCGTGGGCGTACCCCGCGTCTGGGAAAAGATGAAGGCGACCATCGAGGCCGCGATCGACGCCATGCCCAGCACTCGCCGCCGCCTGGTCCGGTGGGCCATCGAGGTCGGCGAGCAGGCGGTCGATCGGCGGCAGCGAAATCAGCCGGCGACGTGGGCGCAGCGGCTCCGCGGGCGCGTGGCGGATCGCCTGGTCCTGCGACGGATCCGCGAGCAGACTGGTCTCGACCAGGCGCACACGTTGATCACCGGGGCGGCGCCGATCGCGGTGCACGTCCTGCGCTTCTTCCACGCCATCGGGCTTGAGGTTCTCGAGGGCTACGGGATGAGTGAGAACATGACTGTGACGAGTGTCAACCGTCGCGGCCACGCACGCCTTGGCACGGTGGGGCAGGCCGTGGACGGCGTTGCGATACGCATCGCCGACGACGGCGAAATCCAGATGCGCGGTGACGTGGTGTTCGCCGGCTACTACAAGGATCCGGCGGCGACAGCTGCAACCGTGGTCGACGGCTGGCTGCATACCGGCGACATCGGCGTCCTTGATGCCGACGGCTATCTGAGCATCACCGACCGGAAGAAGGATCTGATCATCACCGCGGGAGGCAAGAACATCTCTCCCAGCAACATTGAGGATGCGCTGCGCAGCGAATTGATCGCGAACCCCGTGGTGATCGGCGACGGACGCCCGTACATCGTCGCGTTGCTGACCCTCGACGCGTCAGCCCTCGAGACCTTCGCGATCAGGCATGGCCTTCCCATGAAGGCCGACGACCTGCGGCGCCATCCCACCCTCCTCGATGCCGTACAACAGCGCGTCGATGCGATCAACAGCGGTCTCGCACGAGTCGAGCAGGTGCGGCGCTGGACGGTGCTGCCCGGAGAGTTCGCTGTCGGGGTCGAGCTGACTCCCACGTACAAGGTTCGGCGCCGGGTCATCGCCGAGCGCTTCGCGGCAGAGATTGAGAGCCTCTACGCACCGAGAACGGACTCCGTTGGTCCGGTTCCTCCATCATGAGGACATGACTGAGCATCCGGAAGATCTCCCGTGGAACGACGCTCCCGCCGACTCGGATGCGCCGCTCGGAAGCGGGGATCCTGACCCCGCCGAGGTGACTGGTGACGAGGACGACCCGGCGATTCGGGATGCCTCACTCGCAGGGCGCCTGCACGACGTCGACGAATACCGGCGCGAGACCCTCGATGAGCGACTCAGCGAGGAGGAGCCCGATCGCGCAGCGGCATCGCAGGAACCAGAAGCAGGTGCGCTTCAGGCACCGGAGAGCGGCGACGACGATATCGCTCTCCTGGCCGGCGAAGCCGATGGATTCGATTCGCTGGAACCTGACGACGAATCCGCAGAGGACGCCGCCATCCACGTCATCCCAGACGGCGGGGAGTAGTCCGCCGGCCGTTCGGCCGCGCCGGCGCGTTCCCGTGGATCGGAACCGCGCGATCGGTCACTGGACCCGGCATCGATCCACCTAAGCTTGGTTGATGGCAACGCCGGACACCGATCAACCCGGTAAGCGCGCAACCCCGGCTCCGCGGGCGCCGAACATCCCCGGCTACAACCCGACGAGCTGGCGTCGGTTCTGGTTGGTGATCGGCACGCTCCTCCTCGTCAATATCCTGGTCACCACGCTCATCGAGGGAGCCACGCAGGCTCCGTCCGTGACCATCCCCTACAACGTCTTCATCGCGCAAGTCGACGCCGGCAACGTTCTGAACATCACCGCTACCGGCGACTCGATCGTCGGGACCGCCAGGAAGGCGGTGAGTGGCGGACCTGGGCAGCCGAGTGCCACCAGCTTCTCCACCCAGCGTCCGACATTCGCCTCGGACGGTCTCGAGGCATCCCTGCTCAAGAACAAGGTGAGCATTCTCGCCGAGCCGCCCAACCCACCCACCCCGTTGTGGCAGACACTCCTCCTGAGCTTCGGACCGGCCCTGCTGTTTGTCTTCGGACTCATCTACCTGATGCGCCGCAGCGCAGCGCTGGCGGGCGGCGGAGCGGGTGGCATTCTCGGTCGTTTCAGTCAGAGCGGGGCACGCCTCTACAACCCGGAGCACCCCGAGACGACGTTCGCAGATGTTGCCGGGATCGACGAGGTCAAGGCGGAGCTCGCCGAAATCGTCGACTTCCTCAAGAAACCCGAGAAGTATCAGCGTCTCGGCGGCACCGTTCCCAAGGGCGTGCTGCTTATCGGGGCACCCGGGACAGGCAAGACGCTGCTCGCCCGCGCCGTCGCCGGCGAGGCCGGCGTACCGTTCTTCTCGATCTCCGCGTCGGAATTCATCGAGGCGATCGTGGGAGTGGGCGCGGCCCGGGTGCGTGACCTCTTCCAGAAGGCGCGCGGTGCAGCCCCGGCGATTGTCTTCATCGACGAGCTCGATGCCGTGGGCCGATCGCGTTCAACCGGTGCACGTCTCGGGGGCAATGAGGAGCAGGAACAGACCCTGAATCAGATCCTCACGGAGATGGATGGTTTCGATCCGCACGAGGGTGTCATCGTGCTCGCCGCAACCAACCGCGCAGATGTGCTCGATGTGGCCCTGCTCCGTCCGGGACGGTTCGACCGCCGGATCACGGTGCCGTTTCCCGATCGCCGCGGCCGGCTCGAGATCCTCAAGATCCACACCCGGCACATTCCGCTCGGCGCGGACGTCGACCTCGGCATCATCGCCTCGCTGACCGCCGGCATGGTCGGCGCCGACCTGCGAAATCTCGCCAACGAGGCTGCCCTCGCGGCGGCTCGCCGCGAAGCGCAGACGGTGATGCAGATCGACTTCACCACTGCGCTCGAAAAGGTGGAGCTGGGGTCCGAGCGCAAGCTGTCGCTGAGCGCGGCGGACCGCGAGCGAATCGCGTATCACGAGTCGGGTCACGCGCTCCTCGGGTTGCTGCAACCAGGTGCCGACCCCGTGCGCCGCGTCTCGATCATCCCGCGTGGGCAATCCCTCGGAGTGACTGTCCAGAGTCCCGTCGATGACCGCTTCAACTACGGCGAGGACTACCTCCGGGGTCGCATCACCGGAGCGCTCGGTGGCCGTGCTGCCGAGCAGCTGGTGTACGGCGTGGTTACGACGGGCGCGGAGAGCGACCTCCGCCAGGTGACCGCGATCGCTCGCCAGATGGTGGTGCGCTATGGCATGAGTCCTAAGGTCGGCGTGCTCAGCCTCGCGGATGACGGCGACAATCCCGGCCAGTCGTTCACCTTGACACGCTCGTACAGCGAGGCAACTGCGGCGCTCGTCGACGAGGAGGTGCGACGCATCTGTGAGGAGTGCCTCCAACAGGCCGTGGCGCTGCTCACCGGCAACCGCGACAAGCTGGACGCGCTCGTCCACGCGCTGCTCGAACACGACACCCTCGGCGAGGCGGATATCCTCGCGGTCACAGGAATGGCAGCGCCGGTTGCGACGCCTGTGGCGGTGGGCTGACCAGGGCTCCACAGGGGCGCTCCGTGAGGGGCGTTCCGTTCGGCTGATCGCGACGCCGAGCCCGATCGTGACGACTTGCTGCCAGGGCTATCATCCCGCTCGAATGCCACTTCCGCCCGACTACCCGTCGGCGTGGGCGCTCGACGCCGTTCTCGCGGACGGTGGAACCGTGCACATCCGACCGATCCGGCCCGATGACGCAGACGCACATCGGGCGTTTTTCGCGCTCCAGTCCGAGCAGAACGTGTACTTCCGCTTCTTCGGACCCAGATCGGAGCTGTCCGATCGCGAGGTCACCCACTTCACCACCGTCGACTACCACGACCGCATGGCGTTCGTCGCGTTCCTGCGCGACCAGATGATCGCGGTGGGCCGTTACGACCGCCTCGCCGGTGGTGACGTTGCCGAGGTCGCGTTCGCCGTCGCCGACGAACACCAGGGACGCGGATTGGCGACGCTGCTGCTGGAATATCTCGCGGCCTACGCGACAACGGAGGGCATCACGCAGTTCGCAGCCGACACGCTGATCGACAACCGGCGAATGCTCGAGGTCTTTCAGGCCGCCGGGTTCCGGCGTGCGAGGCGATCCATCGAGTACGGCGTGGTGCACCTCACCTTCGACATCGAGCCGACCGGACACTCTCTGGCGGCGAGCGAGCGACGCGCGTGGACTGCGGGGGTCAGCAGCATCGCGAGGATCCTGCAGCCGCTCTCCGTCGCAGTCATCGGTGCTGGACGGAACCCGCAGGGCATCGGCCATGCGGTCGTGCGCAACCTCATCGACGGTGGGTACACAGGAAAGGTCTACCCGGTGAATCCCCATGTCGACGAACTCCTGGGGCTGGCGTGCTCGCATGATGTCGAAGCAATCGATGGTCCCGTGGACCTGGCGGTGCTCGCTATCCCGGCCGCGCAGTGCATCGGGGCGGTGGATGCGTGTGGACGCAAGGGCGTCAATGGGCTGGTGGTCATATCGTCGGGCTTTGCCGAGGTGGGCACCGATGGCGCAGAGCTGCAACGTGAGCTGCTCTTGCGCGCGCATCGCGGTGGCATGCGCGTCGTCGGGCCGAATTGCTTCGGTGTCATCAACACTGCGCCGGATGTGCGCCTGAACGCCACGTTCGCATCGCGCGCTCCCATCCATGGCGGCATCGCCTTCGCATCCCAGTCGGGTGCCCTCGGCATCGCCATCCTCGGACAGTCACTGACCTCGGGGCTCGGTCTCTCGAGCTTCGTGAGCATGGGGAACAAGTGCGATGTGAGCAGCAATGACCTGCTGAGGTTCTGGCACCAGGACGGCCAGACGCGCGCGATCCTGCTCTATCTCGAGTCGTTCGGCAATCCGCGTGCCTTTGCTCGGGTTGCGCCGGTCGTCTCGCGCACCACACCGATCGTTGTCGTCAAATCGGGACGCAGCTCGGCGGGGACGCGTGCTGCGGCATCGCACACCGCAGCTTTGGCCAGTCCGGACACCGTGGTCGACGCACTGTTCCGGCAGGCGGGGGTGATCCGCGTCGACACGCTCGAGGAGCTGCTCGATTGCGGCCAGCTGCTCGCGAACCAACCGGAGCTGGACGGACACCGTCTCGCGATCATCGGCAATGCGGGCGGCGCAGCGGTGCTCGCGGCAGACGCATGCGAAGCAGCCGGTCTCAGCGTCCCCGAATTCGATACGGTGACACAGGCTGCGCTTCGCGAGATCGCCGGGCCGAACGCGGGAGTGAGCAACCCGGTCGACCTCGGCGCCGGCGCGACGCCTGAGCTCTTCGGGGAAGCGCTGCGGGCGTCTCTGCGATCGCCTTCGATCGATGGTGCCGTCGTCATCCTTGCCCCGGTCGTCACCGCCGATGCGGAGGACGTCGCGAGAGCGGTCGTCGGGATCGACGCCGGGACGCGCCCGATCGTGTTCGTGCATCTCGGCGACGGCGCCGCACCTGCCGCGCTGAGCGAAGGGAAGCGAGCGGTTCCCTGCTATGCATTTCCGGAGCGCGCGGTTCGAGCCCTGGGGCGCATCGCCGAGCATTCAACCTGGAAGGGTCGACCGTTGGGTCAGGTGCCGGCCCTGGACGGTGTCGACGCCGGCGCCGCCAGTGCAATCACCAAGGCGTACTTGACTGAGGAGCCTGAGGGCGGATGGCTGGCTCCGGACGACGCCGTGGCGATGCTTCGCGCCTTCGGCATCGCAACCGCCGGTGAGGTCGCGGTTTCGTCGCCCGAAACAGCCGCTGCGGCCGCGGTGCAACTCGGTGGCCCCGTAGCCCTCAAAGCAACAGGGGCGACGATCCTGCACAAATCCGATGTGGGCGGCGTGCACCTGGATCTGAACACGCCTGACGACGTCGCGAGCGCGTATTCGGCGATGAAGAACCACCTGGGCAGCGCAATGGAAGGAGCGATCGTCCAGCCAATGCTCAGCGGCGTCGAACTCATCGCCGGTGTGATCAGCGACCCGCTGTTCGGCCCGGTCGTGATGTTCGGCAGCGGCGGCACCGCCGTTGAACTCTTCGGCGATCGAGTGCTCCGCATCCTGCCGTTGACCGATCAGGACGCTCACGAGATGGTGCGGTCGATTCGCGGCGCGCCGCTGTTATTCGGTCACCGTGGTGCGCCGGCGTGCGACGTCGCCGCAGTGGAAGATGTTCTCCTGCGAGTTGCGCGCCTCGCTGATGCGGTTCCTCAGGTTGCCGAGATGGACCTCAACCCGCTGATCGCCTCGCCCTCTGGTGCGGTTGCAGTTGACGTGCGCATCCGCCTGGCACCATGGCGGCGGCACGCCGAGACCGAGGTTCGCCGCCTGCGCTGACGTCAGCAGAGGCCGCCCGAGCGCTAGGAAAGGGCGGTGGGAATGTGTGAGACTCCCGGCCGCGGGCGTCCCTCGCACCTTGGGGAAGGCGGAGAGACGAGGCACGCACAACCTCGGGGGACTCCTTGCATGCCGGCGGACACACTCGTCTTTCACATCTCTCCGACTGGAGTCAGTCTGGTCGGGGGAAGCGGCCAGGGCGCGGGGTGGACCGGCATCGTTGACCTCAACCTCGATGACGAGCCGATGGCGGCGCGGGTCCACAGCTCCAGCCGGCCCGCCAGGCTCGACTGCGCCGATGAGCCGATGCGCATCATCGGACCGTACTGGGCGAAGCACGCGGTGCTGGTTCCTGTGGGCGGTGAACACCTTGTCGTCTTTGGCGGTGACGAGCCGTTGCCAGACTCAGACGCCGTCCTTGTTCCGGCGGCGGCACACCTCGTCGCCGAGGTGCAGCAGGTCTCTCCGGCAAAGCTGCTTGCCGACGAACTGGAGGTCGTCCACGCCATCCGCGACCTCATCGAGTACCGGCCCGAGCAGGTCGTCGACACCGCCCGCCATATCGCGGGGAAGGCCGCTCAACCCCTCGCCTGCGAGGTCGGGGCCGTGCTCCTGCATTACAACGGCAAGCTCGTCGCCGAAGTGGTGACCCGCGACTGGGACGGGCACCTGGACACAACCGCCATCCGGGGCACCCTGGTCACACTGTTCGCGCGCGCAGAGCAGGGTGCCTTTGTCGAGCTCGAGACCGGCACCGGCGACGCGCTTGGTCGCGAGCAGGGACTCGTCGCGCGCTTCGCCGTCCCCATCGGCCGGCCGGCGCCCTTTGGTGTCCTCGTCGTCGCACACGCGGCGACACGAGCGCGCGGTTTCACCAACCTCTGCCAGCGCATCGGCCATGCGCTCGCTGAGGTTGCCGAGTCGCTGCTCGTGCAGGCCATCTCACGCGAGCAGCTGGCGGCCGACCGTGATCGTTTCGCGCGGCAAGCGCGGATCGATCCGCTGACCGGCCTGGAGAACCGGGCGGCGTGGGACGAGCACATGGGTGTGGAGGAAGCCCGGCGCGGCCGGTACTCGCGATCGGTGAGCATCGTCGCCGCGGATCTCGACAACCTCAAGGCGGTGAACGACCGCTACGGCCACGAAGCCGGTGATCGGCTGATTCGCGCCGCCGCCAACCTCCTGCGCAGGCACGCACGCGGCTCGGATCGCATCGCCCGCGTCGGTGGCGACGAGTTTCTGATACTCATGCCGGAAACTGACCAGCATGGCGCTGGACGGTATCTGGCGCGGGTGCGAAGCGCCGTCCGGCGGATCCAGGCGACCGAGGTGTCCGGGCTCCGGCTCTCCTTCGGCGCCGCCACAGCACGCGAAGGCGAGTCGCTGACCGCCGTGATGGCTCGCGCGGACGCGGCCATGTACGTGGCCAAGAAGCGTCGTGTCAACAGGGCATTGGTGCGGCCCGCAACCTGACGACGGCGGGTCGCTACAAGGCACGCCTTGATGTGTCTATGCGACCGCCGCGATCGAGATTCGCGAAGCGAATTTTTCCACCACGGCAGCGGCAGCAATCGGGCGGCTGATCAGGTATCCCTGCAACTCGGAGCAGTGCCGCTTCACGAGGTACGCACGCTGGATCTCGGTCTCGACACCCTCGGCCACGATCTTCAGCCCAAGGCTCAACCCCATGGCGATCATAGCGTCGACAATCGGTGCGCTGCCAGTCTCGGACACGATCGCGCGGACGAACGAGAGGTCGATCTTGAGGGTGTCCACCGGGAAACCCTGCAGCCTGCTGAGCACCGAGTAACCGGTGCCGAAGTCGTCGATCGCGATCCGCACGCCGAGATCCCGGACGCTCTGGAGCAATCCGAGCGCCTTGCCCTCGTGTGAGATCGCGGAGCTCTCGGTGATCTCGAGCTCCAGCAGCTTCGGATCCAGATGACTCATGGCCAGCGCTTCGAGCACGCGCCCGACCAGCCCGCAGCTGACCAGGTTCCGTCCCGACACGTTCACGGCAACAGGCACCGGGCCGACAGCGGAGGTCGCCCATTCCTGCGCCTGGCGGCATGCCGTCTCCAGGACCCAGGTGTCGATGTCGTTGATGAGCCCGGTTTGCTCCGCGATGGGAATGAACCGGTCGGGACCGATGACGCCGCGCGTTGGGTGATTCCACCGGACCAGCGCCTCGACACCGGCCAGGTATCCGGTGCGCGCGTTGACCTTTGGCTGGTAGAGCAGCATGAGCTCACCACGACCGATGCCGGCCCGCAGGTCCTGCTCGAGGGTCAGCCGCTCCATCGCGGTGGCGTGCATGTCGGCCGAGAACACCGCGTGGCGATCCTTGCCGTCGGCCTTGCCGACATACAGCGCAGCGTCCGCATTTCGCACCACGTCGGCTGCGGCGCCTCCGCCGGATGACGTCGCCACACCGATCGTCGTGCTGATGGTCAGCACTCGTCCGGAAACGGCGAATGGAGCGCGGAGCGCCTCGCGGATCCCGTCGGCCGCGCGCACCGCTGCGGTGGGCTCGGCCAGGTCCTCGAGGAGGATGGCGAACTCGTCACCCCCAAGACGCGCAGCCGTGTCGCCGGCGCGGATGACGGATGAAAGCCGATGCGACACCTCGAGCAGCAGGGCATCGCCCGCGGCGTGACCGAGACCGTCGTTGACCGTCTTGAAGTTGTCCAGGTCCACCATGAGCACCGCGTAGCAGCCGGTGCCGCGTGCCAGTCGTTGGTGGGCGTGCTCGAGACGGTCGCCAAAGAGCGATCGATTCGGCAAGCCGGTCAGCGCATCGTGAAAGGCTTGATGCTCCAGCTCGCGCTGCAACCTGATCCGGTCCGTGACGTCGCTCGAGCATACGACCATTGCGTTCCTGCCGTCGAAGATGATCTCTCGCGTATCTATGGCGACATCGAGGACGCCACCCGACTTGGTCGAGTGGCGGATGCCCTCGAAGTGCGTGCGTCCTCCCCGCATGGCGTGCAGGTTGTTCTTCAGCTGATCGCGATCCTCGAGCGGGCGTATTTCCGCGAGCGTCAGCGTGAGGAATTCGGCTCGCGTGTACCCATACATCGCGAGTGCCGCATTGTTGACACGGAGGAACGGCAGGTTGCCGTCCTCCGTGGCCTGCTGTGGTAGCGCCGTGACCATCATCGGTTGTGGGTTCTCATCGAACAGCGACCGGAAGGTCTCCTCGCGGGTGGTCGCGATGCGCGACTCGGCCGCGAGTGCGGCTGCTCTTCCCTCGTCAGCTGCGACCGTTGCTCGCCGGCGCCGTGCGTACAGCGCAAACAGGAGGATGAGGACACCTGACCCGCTGACGATGCCGATCGAGGCGACGAAAGCGGCTGTCACGCCGTCCGCGGCATTCGACGCTTCCGCCCGGCCGACGGTCGCCAGCTCGGCGTCGAGCGTGGTGAAGGCCGGATCACCAAGCGCGATGTGCAGCCCCGACGCCGCCTGAGGGTCACCGCGAAGCACCGCGGCGATCTCCAGCGAGACCGCGGTCTGATACGCATCCGTCATGTGAGTGATCGCGGACAGGGTCGGAGTGGATTTTTCAGTGGTCGCGACGAGCGACAGGGCGGTGTTTGCCTCAGCCTGGAGCGACCCAGTCGTACTCGGCGAGTCGAGGACGCTCTCCTCCTCGACGGTCACCGCGGTTCGAAGCGCTATGACCGACTGAGACGCCAGCTGGCGCTGGACCGACCACTCATGAAGGGTGACCAGCGCGACGAGCACAGCGAAGGTCAGAACGGCCGCAGCCGCTCCGCTCACCCAGAAAGGGGTGCCCCGTGCATACCGTTTCCTTCGGTCATCGCCTTGTCTCACTTCCTGCCTCATGGCGGCCGCGGAGCCAGTTTGGGCTCTCTCGACGATCCCACGCTAGGTGCGTGCGCCGTGCCGGCAGGTCGAGTCGGCGCCTCCGCGCAATACCGGAACGGCACTGAAACCCCGCTCCTCGGTGATCGTCGCCCCTCGCGACGTCAGTGGCGGAGCCGCGTCTTCTCGATATCGTCGTGGTTCATGCCGAAGTAGTGTCCGACCTCGTGCAGCACCGTGTCGTGCACCTGGTCGACAAGCTCGGCGTGCGTCCTGCACCACCGCTCGATGTGGTGTTGGAGTAACACGATCCGCTTGGGATAGCCCGACGGGCTGAAGGTCGACTCGGTCGCGCCCTGGAAGTAGCCGAGCACTCGCTCGTCGATGCCGGTGCCGCGATCGTCGGCGGTGGCCTCCTGCTGGATCGTGATCAGAAGGTTGTCGGCGTCCATCCGGGCGCGCAGCGGGGGCGGAATGCTCTCCAGCGCCTCGGCGGCGATGCGCTCGAACTCGTCGGGGGAGACGTGATACGCCACGGAACTGAGAATGTCACACGCCGCCGAGCCATGGCAGGTGGCACTCGATGGGGTCGCCCGGCGCCGCGCGGTGGCGAATCTCGAGTGGCCGATCGGCGGGTCAGGAGGTGGCGCAGCGACCCGGTTGCCCTATCCTCGTCGCCCATGGATCTCCAGCCCAACGGCTACGCCATCGAGGTCTCGGCGCTGCACAAGTCCTTCGGCAAGGTGCACGCGCTTCGCGGCATTGACCTCGCCGTGCCCCGTGGCAGCGTGCTCGGGATGCTCGGGCCAAATGGCGCCGGCAAGACCACCGCGGTTCGCGTTCTGACCACGCTGCTGCGCCCGGACTCGGGCAGGGTCGTCATCGAGGGATACGACGTGGTGCGCGACGCTGCCGCGGTGCGCCGCCGCATCGGGCTCGCCGGCCAGGCGACGGCGATCCAGCTCGAGCTGACCGGCCGCGAGAACCTCGAGATCATGGGCAGGCTCAGCCACATGCCGCGAGGGAGCGTTCGCGGGCGCGCCGCCGAGCTTCTCGAGCGCTTCGACATCGCCGACGCCGCCGATCGTCCTGCCAAGACGTACTCGGGGGGCATGCAGCGCCGCCTCGACCTCGCCGCCAGCCTGATCGCCGAGCCGTCTGTGCTGTTCCTCGACGAGCCCACCACCGGCCTCGACCCGGTTGGACGTCTCGGGATGTGGGAGATCATCCGCGAGCTCGTGGGCCGCGGGACCACGCTGCTGCTCACCACGCAGTACCTCGACGAGGCCGACGAGCTCGCCAACACCGTCGTCGTTGTGGACCGCGGCGAAGTCATCGCGTCGGGGACACCAAATCAGCTCAAGGACCAGGTCGGCGGCGATCTTCTCGAATTCACGGTCCCCGACCGGGCGCGAGTCGATGACGCGGTGCACGCCGTCGCCGGGCTGTCCGACGCAGCGCCGAGCGTCGAGACGGACAGCAGACGGGTCAAGGTGGCGGTCGGGAGTCGCGGATCCACGGCGCTTGTGGAGGCGGTGCGCCGGCTCGACGCCGCCGGCGTCGCCACCGAGGACCTTGCGCTCCACCGGCCCTCGCTCGACGACGTGTTTCTTGCCGTCACCGGCCACGCAGCCGAGATATCCGTCGACGGCGAGGGCAAGGGCCGCAAGAGCCAATCAACAGGAGAGACGCCGTGACCGCCATCGCCGAACCCGCGATCACACGAGCCCGGCCCGGCGCTGGGCAGATGGCGCGCTGGGCGATCAGCGACGCCCTGGTGATGACCCGACGCAATCTCCTGGTGTGGATGCGCGTTCCGGCCTACATCGTGTTCACGGTGGTGCAGCCTGTCATCTTCGTGCTGCTCTTCCGGTACGTGTTCGGCGGCGCAATTCAGGCGCCCGGGTCGGGCGGATACGTCAACTACCTGATGCCCGGCATCATCGGACAGACGGCCGCGTTCGCCACCTTCGCGACTGCGATCGCACTGGCGCAGGAGGCGACCAAGGGCGTTATCGACCGCTTCCGCGCCATGCCCATGGCGCGCTCCGCCGTGCTCGCCGGCAGGCTGATCGCGGACTCGATTCGCATGCTGATCGTCATCCTCGTGATCATCGGGGTCGGTTACGCGGTGGGCTTTCGTTTTCAGAATGGCGTGGGTGGCGCCGTCGGCATGGTGCTTCTCGCCGAGGCGTTCGGGATCGCGGTGTGC
>Ga0070766_10000277_pt1 | contig 21500 bp, 12 predicted proteins | sample HubBroMetageWFT6_FD_69782 | JGI IMG/M metagenome (GOLD analysis project Ga0070766, IMG submission 69782) | Warmed and freeze-thawed soil microbial communities from the Hubbard Brook experimental Forest, New Hampshire - Hubbard Brook CCASE Soil... | ecosystem: Environmental > Terrestrial > Soil...
AGGAAACTGGCTCGCTCGCTGTATTAAAACGCGTACCTATCTTCTCGAGTTTGTCCGAGCAGGAATTCTCCTTCCTGACCTCTCGCCTCTTGCAGCGAAAATTCTCGTCCGGTGAAATCATCTTCGGCGAAGGCGACCCTTGTTCCGGGCTGTACGTGGTGCAGTCGGGTAACGTTCGAATCTTTAAGAGTTCGGCCGGTGGACGGGAGCAAGTGCTTTCCATCGAGGGCCCGAGCAGCTCAATCGCCGAATTGCCCGTCTTCGATGGCGGAAACTATCCTGCATCAGCCCAAGCGGTCAGCGATAGCACGCTGCTTTTCTTCAGCCGGCAGGATTTTCAGGCGTTATGTTTGCAGCATCCGGAGGTCGCGCTCAAAGTCCTGCGTGTGGTCGGCGGACGCCTGCGCCGCCTAGTGGGCATCATCGAAGAGCTTTCGTTCACCACGGTACGCCACCGGCTCATCGGGTTGTTGGTCCGGTTGAGCAAGGCGGAAGGTGCACGATACCAATCTGGAAATTTTGCGCGCGACTGCCCGTCATCCGGCCAATACGGTGCGCGGGGGAAAGGGTGTCACGGCCCCGAGTGACTTGCGAAGAGCAGTTTTGCTTCCGCTGGTCTTTTCCTGGCATGCACTGTACCAAAAATACACAGCGGCATACGCTCGCCACGGTCGCCATGCTTCGGCGCGCTCCTCCAGCTCTCGCGAACTTTTCAAACCAAGAGAGTGTAGAAGGCCGAGGTCACCAGAGGGAAAGGCATCAGGTTCACCGAGGGCCCGCATTGCCACGTATTGCGCCGTCCATTTGCCGATGCCGGGAATTTCGCACAGTCGAGCCTCAAAAGCGCCGGCATCCATGTCACCGCTGAACCGGATCTGTCCGTCACTCACGGCGCGAGCGAGGCGGCGAACTGTCTCAGCGCGCGTCGTGGTCAGCCCTATCGTGCGCAGGTTGGCCTCGGCGAGAGTTTCGGCGGTGGGGAATATGTAAGTCAGATTGCTCGTTGCGCTACACGGTTGTCCAAAGGTTTGAGCTATGCGGCCGGCGAGGGCAGTCGCTCCCTTGACAGTAATCTGCTGGCCGAGAATGGCTCGAGTTGCCAGTTCGAAGCCGTCCCAGCAGCCCGGCACTCGCAGTCCCGGCTCCTGCTTGACCCTTCTTGCCAACTCGGGTTCGGTTCGCAACGTGCGCCCGATGGCGGACCAGTCCGCATTGAGATCGAACATGGCGCGAATGCGCTCGACGATTGTATAGAGCAAGCTGGGGTCGCCGAATTGGACGCGTGCGACCAGCGAACTGCTTGACTCCTCGAGTGAGACTTCGAAATAGCCTTGGCTGCCGCGGAGAGAAATCGAACGGCGATAACTGCCGCCCTCCACCATCTCGACACCAGGAACTGCGCGCTCCGAAAGGAACGTAAGCATGCCCTTCCAGTTGTAGGGAGGGCGGAAGCGAAGCCGGAAGACATACTGATTTTCCGGCTGGACCCGCGGCTGCCGCACCAGCGCCCTGATTTGCGTCGGGGTGCGGTGATAAGTCTTGCGAATGTTTTCGTTGAAACGGCGCACGCAACCGAAGCCGGAAGCCAGCGAGACTTCGCTCATCGGTAGAGTGGTTTCATCGATTAGTTTCTTGGCGAAATGAAGACGCCGGGTCTGGGCCACAGCGCTAGGCGTCGCACCAAGGTGCTTGAGGAAAAGCCGCCGAAGATGACGTGAGCCAACCCCAAGTCTCTCGGCAAGCGCTTCTACTCCACCATCTGTCAGGCCGCTCTCGCTGATCAATCGCAAAGCCCGCGCCACAGTGCTTGGCGTTCCCAGCCACGCGGGGGTTCCGGGTGAGCACTCGGGCCGGCATCGCAAACAGGGGCGAAAGCCGGCTTCCGCCGCCGCAGCGGCTGTCGGGAAATAGCGACAATTTTTTTCTTTGGCGGTAGGTGCGGGACAAATCGAACGGCAGTACACGTGGCTGCCGATTACGCCGATAAAAAACTTGCCGTCAAAGCGTGGATCGCGCGACAGCCTCGCCCGTGAACATATCCGCCAGTCCAGCATCATTTCGTTTCCCCACCGAGGGTAACCCATCCCGCAGCGAAAAGTAGACGTTTTCGGACCACGTTCTGGTCGGCTCGAAAAATCCGAATCCACGCGGCCGCACCCTGAACGCGAGTAGCGGAATGGGCCTGTGAATGCAAAACAGCATGCACTTCCTTCGTGGCCTTGCAGTCGATAGTGCGAAGCGCAGTACTGCAGAGCGACGTCCGCAAACGTCCAAGCTGCGGACATCGAAGTCCAGAAACGTCCAATCGCATTCGGCGATTCGATCTAGGGTGGACGAAATGAGCGGACTGGTCGCCCACTCGACCGGTTCCCTAGCAAAACAACCCATAAGCGGGACTGCGGCGGGCACGCCACTAGTCGCGTTCCCGCCGTTTACCAATGAACCTTTCCACCAACGATCGAGGGACACAAAATGAAAACCACGATTCTGACGTGCATGACAGCGATGATTTTGCTGGTACCAATGGCCGGCCACGCACAACGCACCGACACTAGCCAGAAGGCAGACAATACGTCTGCCCGATATCGCGTATTTAACCTGGGCACGCTGGGAGGGACGTCCAGCTCCGCCAACACAATTAACGATCTAGGATGGGCGATGGGAATCGCCAATCGGGCCGGAAACACAGCGGGCCACGCTACTGTGTGGGCTTATGGACTGGAACTCGACCTCGGCACGCTCGGCGGCTTGAACAGCGCCGTGGCGTGGCCGGTCAAGAACAACGCCGGCTTGATTGCAGGCATTGCGGAGACAGCGACTCTAAATCCTTTGGGAGAGAGTTGGAGTTGCTCGGCGTTTTTCCCCACTGCGCCTACCTTCCACAATTGTCTCGGATTTGTCTGGCAGTGGGGTGTCATGACACCTCTGCCCACGCTGGGCGGCTACAACGGATACGTTGCCGGAATGAACAATCGCGGTCAGGTGGCAGGTTGGGCCGAGACTACGGTTCACGATCCTACCTGCGTCGCGCCGCAGGTGCTGCAGTTTGAGCCCGTCGTCTATGGTCCCGGCAGCGGCAAAATACAGCAACTGCCAACTTTCCCCGGTGATCCTGACGGCGCTGCCACGGACATCAACGATCAGGGACAGGTGATTGGCATCTCCGGCACCTGTTTCGTCGCAGTTGGTTCGTTCAGCGCAGCGCATGCCCTGCTCTGGCAGAACGGTAATGTGACCAACTTGGGGAGCCTGGGTGGAGTTGCGTGGAATACACCGGTCGCCATTAACAATCGCGGTGTGGTGGTCGGATTTTCCGACCTGCCTGGAGACGAAGATGGCAATCCGAACTTCCACGCGTTTATCTGGACCAAGAGCAGCGGAATGCTGGACCTCAAGACACTGCCCGGTGACGCGATCAGCGAGGCCACGGGTATTAACGAACAGGGACAGGTGGTCGGCGTGTCGTATGGCGCAGGATTTTCCAACCCTCGGGCGGTGCTTTGGCAGAACGGCAAAATCGTCGATCTCAACACCCTGATTCCGCCTGGTTCGTCACTGTATCTGCTGTCGGCCAACGACATCAACGATGAAGGGGTGATTGCCGGCCAGGCTTGTGTGCTGATCGACGGAGCGTGTACGAGCAACAGCGAAACGCCCGCATTCGTTGCGGTTCCGCAAGGCGACGGTTGGTACTTCAGTGCGACAGAATCGACGAGCTCGCAGTCCGTTACCTCAGCCAGTTCCAAGGTGGCGGTGCCAGAGAATATCCGCCGGCGAGTGTTGCAGCGGCACGGATTAGGCCTGCAAGCCGGGGTTGCGACCGGGCAGTGACAATCTGGAGATCGGCAGATCGGAACGAGGGCCGGGGTGACCCGCGCCCTCACTGTGGAGCGCTCCAAGCTTCAGCGGGGGCGGTGACTGCAACGAGGACGTTGCGATGAATCTGGCAGCTTCAGCAGCCGCGGAAACAGCTCAGAACGGAGTAACGTTTCATTTCTCGGAGTAGGATGGATAGCTCTTCACACCCTTCTGCACCTGCGGTGGGCTTGTACTTCCTAGCGGCTCGCCTCCGATGATTCTCAATTGCCTTCAGGAATTCCGATCGGCGAGATGTTTCTCGAGAATTGCAGGAGGTTGGGCTAGTTCGACTCCAAGTGCGGACACCTGACTACGTTCTCCAAGATGTTTGCCATCTCCCGTGAGCGGGGCCAAGTTCAGAAACGGACACTCGGGGCGAGCGCCTAAGTGCTTTGGAATCTGGAGCCGACGATCGGACTTGAACCGATGACCTGTCGATTACGAATCGACTGCTCTACCAACTGAGCTACGTCGGCCCTTAGAAATGCCGTGAGATGTAAACCACTATTAACCAGCAGGTTGCAAACGAAATAGAACTCAAAATCTTTGACCGAAACGGCTTGGGCTGATCTAATACACTGCCGCTACCAGGTCATTCGATCAACAACAATTTTATCATGTGGCACTGACGGTGAAGCTTATCCCGGGAAACGGCGGCGGCTATAGCGACAGGTTCCCGCCCGCTTCATCGGCATCACCAGGCAGCAAAGAACAGAAAACAACCACCTGCCTTGCACTGCTGGAGGATGGCGACGATCAGTTCCTCGCTGTGTCGTGTACCTCTCACTGCCGTTCTCCTCATCTTAGCTGCTTAGCTGCGGGAGAACTGTAATTCCAGGCGGTCCAGCTCTACTCGCCTATGTCAGTCTGGTATCGCAACCACGAATGCATCGTAGCGCATCGACGGGGATCCGTTTACTGGTCGACATGGCGTAGTGTAGGTTCCGTCCGTGCACCCGAGTTGTCCTTGCCAGTTGCTGGTAAAGGCATAGAAGTGCTGCGAATAGGACGAATGTGACGAAACCGAACCAACAGCAATGTAATCGTCAAAACCTGCCGAATTCGCCGAACTGGGATCGGAGTATGTATGCGCGACGTTATATAGCTTGTTCCCGTTGCAGGACGATAGATTGCCATTTACCCAACAGGAAGTTAGCAGCGCGAATACCTCGTTATCCCAGGACCAGGTGGGCACGTCAGGAATCGCTCCGTTGACGGCAGGGCTTGATTGCACATAGGTCGTGCCATAAATTGGCTCATTGTCGTTGCCGCTTATTGCGTTATTCCAGCTCATGTGCGAGTCGTCGGATGGGCAGACCAGATATGTCGTGCCCGTATAACAAGGACTTCCAGTCCATCCGGGGTCGAGGATCGGGGCGTGTGGGGATGGACGGAGATTTGTGCTGGGATAGATGGCCCGTTCGAAGACCGTGAAGACGCCGTCAGAATTGGAGCGGATACATTTGTTGATGATATGAGCGTACCCCTCAGTCTGATGCCCGCAGTTGTCTCCACTATCCCGAGATCCGATGTGCAATCCCGTAGGTGTAGGGTCAGCGACAGATGGAAGGCCGTTTTCCCATACAAAAAATGCAAAGTATTGTCCACAAGTACCCTTCGATAGTAGAGAGATGCAATCATTCGGAAGCTGAGAGCTGATGAGCACATTCGCGCCGTCGTGGGTCATCGTAACGTTGTGAATGTAATACAAGGCGGGCGACCCATTGTTCGTCGTGTCGTCTGTCATACCTATCGTACCCCAATTGCCGCCGGTCTGTTGAGTGCAAGTATTCAGGTAACGGCAGCCAAGCGTACGGTTGTACACTACAGCGAAACACGATGTGTCCTGTCCTCCCGTGTTGCTCAGCACGGTGGAAAACGTCTGGTCGTCGTCACTCACAGTCAAAATGCCGTTATAGGCTGCGTTAAAACTCGTGCCCAGACAATTTGGCGCGGTGTCGAGGTCCGCGACGGTTTGCCCTGTGGGCGCGATTGTCGTGCTGCTGAAGTCATAGGACTTGATGACGGGATGTACCACTCCTCCCACGTTTACTCTTTCCAGATCGTAAAAGAGACTGACTGTCCCAATCGTAGGAGGGACCTTGGAAAACCACGCCGTTGTGGTGTTGATGTAGTGATTCATTCCATACAGCTTTTGCGTCTTAAGATAAGTCTGAGACTGAGGATTGGGGTCGAGGCTATAGACGATTTGCACGTTACCTGATTCAGTGATCACTATCCGCTGGTTCGTGGCATCGAAGATATTTTCGTTTGCCCCGCCCGACGGGTCTGGGTGGTAGGTCTTGGACGCGTTGACGGTGGCAGCATCCGTGAGGCGGACGTAGAAAACGCCTTTGCCCGGATTCAGGTCAGTCTCAGGCATGACCGAGCCAGCACCGTAGAGCGAGCTGTTGTTGTGGCGTAAGCACTCAGACTGTGCCTGCGTGGTGTTGCCGGGACACATCACCGGCAATGAGTAGCTATGGAGGAGAGTGTCGTTGTTCAAACTGGTTTGCGCATAGCCAGCAATCCCAGCGAGAAGTAACGCAAAGACGAAGTGTTTTCGCATGGTCCCACCTTTAAGCCAGAATTTCCAATCTAGACTTCCAAGCTGCAGAATCGCTACTTGACCTTCCAGACTGCAATCGAAACTTGACCTTATGCCCGGTTTGAGCAAGAAGTGCCCGCGGATGTGACAAAAATATAGGTTCAGGAAACCGTTTATGAAAATGCGACTTGGTTAAAGGCAGCCGTGCCCTAGATTTGACTAAAGAATGCAGTGGAACTAGTTGTCGGTACCGCGTTATGTGAGGTAGTCACACCCGGCAGGAACACCAGGTATGGTAGTTCAAACCACTCGCGCCCGGTCAGGCGTCCCACCAGGCCTAAGAAGGCTGATCCAAGCTGCACTTATGCAACTGGAGACAATTTCCCTTCCCCGTCGAGATCGAAACCAAGGCAAATATACTGGGTTGGGGGCCCTCTAGCCCGATAGATCTCTTGAGTGCTTGTGACTTTGGTAATCCACCAGCATGTTACTTAAGACTCTATCGACTCTGGTGCGGACTGTGACTAGCGGTCAGATACCTCGCAAATCGAACTTAAGTCCCAGTTTTCCACTGGGGTGCACCGAATTGGCACTTGCGCTTGGCAGCATGTCCGCCGATAATCACCGTAGAGCTCCGGTGGCCACTACGGGCTTACATGAATCGATTTTGCCGAGCTGACGTACTGCGGATTCTGCACATCACCACCAAACAACTCATTGGGTGGCAACGCGCTGGATTGGCGCCGGTTTCTGACCAGTTCTCGTTCTTCGATCTCATTCAACTCAAGAAAGTGCGTGATCTTCGCGCCAAGCGGGTGCGTTCGGCGGTCATTCGCGAGTCGCTCGTCGCCATGCGGAAGCAGGTTGCCGGAATGGAGAACCCGCTGCTCGAAGCTAGCGCTTTCAGCGTCGGGAATCGGGTGGCGTTTCGCCACGATGGCCGATCTATGGAGCCGGTCGCGGGACAATACGTCCTCGAATATGAACCTCAAGGTGCAGTCGTCTCTACAAAAGTTAGGCCGATAGCGAGATCTGATTCTGCTGCCGACCTTTTCGCCCGTGGAGTCGCCCTCGAAGAACATCCCAGCACCCATGATGAAGCCATTGCGGTCTATCTTCGGGCGTTGGAGTTTGATTCAAAGCATCCGGCCACGCATATCAACCTGGGAACGCTCTACTACAACCGGCAGGATTTCGCCTCGGCCGAAAAGCACTATCGGCTGGCGATTGAGGCCGATCCGCGCTACGCGCTGGCCTATTTCGACCTGGGCAATGTGTTGGATGAAACCGCGCGGATTGACGATGCGATCACCGCTTACCGCACGGCGATCAGATTGGCTCCAACTTACGCTGATGCGCACTACAACCTTGCCCTGGCCTATGAACGACAGCGTCTGCCTCGCCGGGCGCTGGAACACTGGAAGGCGTATGCGCGACTTGATCGCATAGGCCCGTGGTCGGTGCATGCGCAGAATCGAATCGCCCGCATCCTGGAAAGCGATAGCCTCAAGCTGGTTTATCGGCGCCAGAAGTAAGTCCCAGCAGAACTGACCTTTTCAACCTGTCAGCTTTGCATTTCCCCAAGCAATCGCTCACCACGGGTGTTCGGCTGTGGACGAGATCCTCCGCAAACGGACGAGAGAGCCTAGTCCCAGCCTATCCCCATATCGCCAAATGACTGAAATATAAGCGCTTCGAAACGGCGATCATGTGGCCGAGCAGTTGCACAAATAAGTTGTTACCGGTCGGGGAGAACTGTCCAAATGAGAACTCTGTTGAGCGACCTTGGTTACGCCATGCGCCAGATGCGCAGGTCGCCGGGCTTCGCGCTGGTTGCGGTGATCACCCTGGCGCTGGGAATCGGCGCCAACGCCGCAATCTTCACGCTCGTCCACGCAATTCTTCTGCGGCCTTTGCCGGTGAAGGACCCCAGCGCGCTGTATCGACTGGGCGCACATGAAGTGAGCTGTTGCGTAATGGGCGGGCTACAGGACGAGTGGGATGAGTACTCTTATGCGCTCTATCAGACCATAAAGAAGCAGACTCCTGAACTCGAGGACCTCGCGGCATTCCAGGCCGGCTCGCCACACGAAAGCGTGAGACGTAGCGGGGACAATGAGCCCGCCCGACCGCTGCACACGGAATACGTGTCTGGGAACTATTTCGAAATGTTTGGTATGCGGCCCGCATCGGGGCGCCTTCTGATTCCGTCGGATGATCAGTCTGCGGCGCCGCCGTCGGCAGTAATGAGCTACCGTACCTGGCAGAATTTCTATGCCAGCGATCCATCGGTCGTGGGTTCGACATTTTCGATTAACGGTTCTCCTTTCACGATCGTGGGCATTGCGCCTCCGGAATTTTTTGGAGACCGGCTGACTGAATCCCCTGCCGACTTCTGGCTGCCGCTGGCGATGGAGCCCGCCGTGAAAGGCGAGTTCTCCATGTTGAACAAACCGAACCTTCATTGGCTCTATGTAATGGGCCGGCTGAAACCCGGGATTTCGCCGGCACAAGTGGGATCGAAAGTGACGGTGCAGTTACAGCAATGGCTGAACAGCGGAGAAGGTGCGTCAACCGTAGGAGATGGAGACCGCAGCAGGATTGCCAAACAAAAAGTCCTGCTGATATCTGGCGGTGGAGGGGTTGGTGCGCTGGCGCACGACGCGCAAAAAGGGTTGCGCCTGCTCATGGTGCTCTCCGCCGTCGTCCTGCTGATTGCCTGTGCCAACATTGCCAACCTGCTGCTGGCGCGAGGAACGGCACGCAAAATGCAAATTTCGGTGCGTCTCGCTATGGGAGCGGGCCGCGCTCGCCTCATCCGGCAATTGCTGACGGAAAGCGTCGCGCTAGCCGTGCTCGGCGGGGCCGCCGGCTTGGTGGTCGCATATCTCGGGACCCGCAGCATTCTGGCGATTGCCTTTCAAGGGTCGGAATTTGTGCCCGTCAGTCCGGAACCTTCCGCTCCCATACTGTTGTTTTCGTTTGCATTGTCGCTACTGACGGGCGTTGTTTTTGGCGTCGCCCCGGCCTGGATCACGTCTCACGCGGACCCGGCGGAGGCTCTGCGGGGCGCTGGGCGTTCAACTACACATGGCGCAACCCTGCCGCAGAAGATGCTGGTCGTGATACAGGCGGCATTGTCGCTGGTGCTCATCGCCGGAGCCGTGCTGCTGGTCCAGAGTCTCCGAAAACTCGAGCACCAGAACTTTGGATTCCAGAGCGATCATCGCTACATCGTCCGCGTCGGTCATGCGTTCCGTGATTTTTCCCCGGAGAAGCGGGCGGGCGCCTATCGCGAATTGCGGGAGAAACTGACTGCTATACCAGGCGTGGTCACGGCGAGCTATTCGATGTACAGCCCGCTACAGGGTGACAACTGGGATGCATTGGTGTACATGCCGGGCCGAACCCATCAGACGGGGGAGCACGGAGATTATGCCTCCTGGTTGCGCGTGGGACCGGATTACTTCCAGGCGATTGGAACGCACCTGGTTCGTGGACGGACGATAGGAGAGCAAGATACTTCGACTTCGACGAGGGTCGCGGTGGTCAACGAAAGATTCGCCAAGAAGTTTTTTGGAGACGAAGATCCGATCGGCAAGCATTTCGGCCAGAATGACCCGCACCACACTTCGGATTACGAGATTGTGGGAGTTGTCGAAGACACGAAATATCAAGATACCCACGCACCTGCTTACGCGACGTTCTTTTTGCCGTATTTGCAGCATGTGCAGTACGAGGACGCGGCGGACATCTCCGGCGAGGCGGTATCGCAATTAATTCAGAGTATCCAGTTGCACGTGGAGGGCACACCGGAAAATCTGGAAAGCAACGTCAGGCGAGGGCTGGCTGAACTCGACCCCGACATGACAATGTTGCGGATGACGACTTTCGGCGAACAGGTGAGCGAAGCCCTGAACCAGGAAAGGCTGCTGGCACGGCTGACGACCTTATTCGGATTGCTGGCGCTTGCCCTGGCATCGATTGGGCTCTACGGAGTCACGGCTTACACGGTGGAGCAGCGGACTCGAGAGATCGGCATCCGTGTAGCTGTAGGAGCCACACGCGCGAATGTAGTGCGGATGGTGCTCAATGGTGCATTCCGGCAAGTGGCTCTTGGACTTGCCATCGGAATTCCGCTTGCGCTCCTGAGCGGATGGCTGATTTCCAGCCAGCTCTACGAGGTCAAGGGTCATGATCCGATAGCGCTTGGCCTGGCGGCTTTGCTGCTGGCGGTATGTGCCCTGATCGCGGGATTGATTCCGGCCAAGCGCGCGGCATCGATCGAACCCATGCAGGCGCTCAGAACCGAGTAGCCGACCGCGGAGTTTGTTTGAACTGCCGGCCTTCCGTAATATGCTGGACGCCTCGTCCCGGAGCCCAGCGCAGCGACGGAATATCTAAGCCCACCGTTTCAACGGTGGGGAGCTAGGAATTTTTCCCCAAGTCCCGGAGGTCGGCGTGCCGCCCGAAGGGACGACATAGGAAAGCTCAGCGATCCCTCGGCGAAGCTGCAGCATCTATAAGCCCTCATATGCGGGCCGCCACTTTCTCGCTGTCACACTGTCCTGTGCCGGGTGCCCAACTTAAGCCGATTTTTGCTTGATTGGGCCTTTTTGCTCAAATCGAAAACACTTTGGATGCCCCATCCTTTTCGTCCTCCGGGGGCGAAATGGGGGATCGTGAACTCACATCTCAAAGTGCTAATTGCTAGCTGCTTTCCCAGCCCGAGGGGGCGGCATTTGTGCTAGCCGCGGGCGCGAGCCCGCGGTACGCGTCCCCTTTTCAGGTTCGGAGCCGGCTTTAGCCGGCGACACCTCTTTCACGAAGACTTCCCATGCGAGCCATTTGTCGGATCGCTTCCGATAAGGCCAGGAAATGCAGCAGGGTTGCGGCTTTGGTCTCGAGAATCGATTCCATCACCAGCTTGCCGCTGGCATCCATGACCGCTACCGAGATCGTTGCCTGATGAACATCGAGCCCAATATACTTTTCGCTAGTCAACTGGGTGCTCCTTTCGTAGGCGATGAGCTTCACACTCACAACCTACCCCAAGGGGCGCCCTTTCATAATGCGTTATCGCCAGCTATTCAGAAAAGTCCAGCTTCCGCTTTGCCCGTGATAAGGGAGCGAACCGGAAAGGCAAAGGTTTGTGAGTTGTTCGCTTCTGACCAGCCCAGTTCGGAAACGAACGTCGAGTAGCCCTTTTTGCCCGTATTAATCAGGCCTTACTTCCTGCTTTTCAATGGATTGTGAGTTCCACAGCTCCGGCCTGAGAATTGCATTCACTACTTTGTTAGGCCATTTTGGCCAAAGTTTCTGCGCCGGATTTAGTGCCATCGGAAGACATAATGACCGCCCTGCTTCAGGATATCCGCTACGCCCTGCGCATGCTGCGCAATAACCCCGGTTTCACGGCCGTTGCTGTGCTCACCTTGGCGCTCGGCATCGGCGCCAACACCGCTATCTTCCAGTTGCTCGATTCCATCCGCTTGACCGCGCTTCCGCTCAAGAATCCAGACCAACTGGCCGAGGTGCGCATCATTCAGCCGCACGGCCGTACCGGCAATTTTACGACGTCGCACCCCATGCTGACGAACCCGCAGTGGGAGCAGATTCGTGCCCAGCAGCAGGGGTTTTCTGGCATGTTTGCGTGGGCTCAGGGTCGTTTCAACATCGCTCCGAGCGGCGAGACGCACTACGTGGACGGGCTTTATGTGAGCGGAGATTTCTTCCCCGTGCTTGGCGTGCAACCTATCTTAGGGCGACTCCTCACCGTGCAGGACGATCAGCACAGGTGTGGCTCGCCCGGCGTTGTCCTCAGCGAAGCATTCTGGAAGCGCGAATACGGTGGAGAGCCCTCGGCGATCGGGCGCAAGATGACGATCGAGCATCATCCCTTTGAAATCATCGGCGTCACTCCCGCCAGCTTTTATGGCCTGGAAGTCGGCAGGCAGTTCGACGTGTCGGTACCTCTTTGCGCTGACTCGTTAATCCGGGGCGAGTATTCGCGTTTGGATGTACCTCATGAGTGGTGGCTTTCTGTCATGGGCCGCCTCAAGCCGGGCTGGTCCCTTGAGCGCGCTTCGGCTCAGCTGGCCGCGGTATCTCCGCAAATATTCGAGGCAACGGTCATCACGAAGTTTGGCGCGGAGGAGGAGAAACACTATCTCGGTTTTCATCTTGGAGTGCTCCCTGCGGGCAGCGGCGTCTCTGACATCCGCAAGGACTACGAGACGCCGCTCAACCTGCTGCTGGCCATCGCCGGATTTGTGCTGTTGATTGCCTGCACCAACCTCGCCAGCCTGATGCTGGCGCGAGCCAGCGCACGCAAACGCGAAATCGCCATTCGGCTGTCGCTGGGAGCGTCACACGGACGCCTGATCCGGCAGTTGATGGCCGAAAGCTTTCTCTTAGCGGCCACCGGCGCCGCGATCGCTCTGGTGCTTTCCAATTCGCTTGGCAAGTTTCTGGTTTCATTGATCAGCACCGAGCAGAACCGGGTGTTCGTGGATCTCATGCCCGATTGGCGCGTGCTCGGCTTCACGCTGGGCCTCGCGGTCTTGACCTGCCTCCTGTTCGGACTCGCTCCCGCGCTGCGCGCCACGCGCGACGGCTCGGCCGAAGTGCTGAAGGCTGGAGGACGCGGTAACACGGCCGGCCGCGAGCGCTTCGGCTTGCGGCGCGGGCTAGTAACGGTTCAGGTCGCTCTCTCGTTCGTGCTCCTGGTGGGCGCGCTCTTGTTTTCCCGCAGCTTGGGAAAGCTGCTCAGTGTCGACCCCGGCTTCCGCGCCAACGGCATCCTCATCACGGATTTGGACCTTACTGAACTAAAGCTCGCCCCCGACCGCCGTCAACTGTTCAAGCGTGATCTGCTCGACCAGGTGCGCGCGATTCCGGGCGTGGACGCCGCCGCCGAGACGGAACTTGTTCCTCTGAGTGGCAGGGGGTCCAACGACGATATTTGGATGGACGGCCAGGATCCCAGTCAAAAGAAGACGGTGGACAGGAGTTGGGTGAGCCCGGGGTATTTCCAGACCATGGAAACTCCGCTTCTGGCCGGCCGCGATTTCGACGAGCGCGACACCGCGACTTCTCCCAAAGTGGCCATCGTGAATCAATCGTTTGCACGCGCCCTCGCTCACGGAGCCAATCCTGTGGGCATGAGCTTTCACACGCCTGTGGGACCGCATCATCCGCAATTCGTCGTTCAAATTGTTGGATTGGTGAAGGACACCAAGTACAACGATCTCCGCGATGAAAACGTCGCCATTGCTTTCGCCCCTGTCGCGCAGGACCTGGATCCCGGCGATTTTGACACTTTTACGATCCGATCCCAAGCGCCTCCGGGCGAAACCATTTCGACCGTGAAGCGTCGGCTGGCCGAGGTCAATCCGGAGATCGGCCTCACCTTTCACGTTTTCGAATCCGACATCCGCGACACCCTAGTGCGCGAGCGCCTGATGGCCACGCTTTCCGGCTTCTTCGGTTTTCTTGCAGCCGTGCTGGCGGTGATCGGTTTATATGGTGTGATGTCTTACATGGTGCAGCGGCGAACCAATGAAATCGGCATCCGAATGGCTCTCGGCGCCGGACGTGTGAGCATCTTGGGTATGATCCTGCTCGATGCCCTCTTGCTCCTGGGTGTCGGCATTGTCGTTGGCCTTGGGCTCTCCGTCGCACTGGGGAAGACGGTCAGCTCTTTGTTGTTCGGGGTCAAGCCTGCCGATCCAATCACGCTCGGCCTGGCGGCGGCTCTGTTGGCTGCCGTGGCTGCAGCGGCCAGTTACATTCCAGCGCGGCGCGCCTCCCAAGTCGATCCCATGGTAGCGCTACGCTATGAATAAACTTCGCCCGTCAGCTCGCAGCATCGCATAGCTTCCGTGTAGCCGGCTACTCGGATGTCGTGAAGTAAGGTTGGCGCAGATAGGTGTCGAGAAATCGCCATATCGCAACTAACCTCGACCGTGGCCGTTGCCCCACCTCTTCGCCCTCCTTCGGCAACGGTGCAGGATCCGCTAGCTCTCATATTCCTGGTTGCTAAATGCTAGTTGCTAGCTGCTCCCAGGTCACACTGTCCTGTGCCGTACAACCTTGATCGACCGATTCTATTCGCGTAAAACACAGGAACGTGAGGTGAGGGATTTGTGTCCCTAGCCTACGCCGCGCCCAGCGCGCGCCGAATTCCGTTCTTTGACAAATTCCCGAGGGCTGGACGCCATCATCGGCATGTCGCAGACGGGTTCCAAGCTGTACGTAAAGTATGCTTTGTATGCCGAATTTGGGTGGAGAAGTGTATGTAAAGTATGTTTTGTATGCAGCTGACCTGTATGTAAAGTATGTAAAGTATGTCGCAATACCCAGCTAAAACGCCCAAATTTGCCGCCTAAGTCCTAGGGCCACACATGGATACATGTAACTCCATTAAGAATCAATTACTTAGAGACAATTCCCCCCTAAGCCACTGATTTTAAAGGGTGCACGCGTTGTTTTTTTTGCCTACTGCGGCGTCTTGGTCGCCGTGTTCGACTTAATCCACTTCGCGATGTCGTTGATTACGTCTTCGGACACATTGCCGGCAACCGAGTAGTCGTCCGGACTCGCGGGACCGGAACCGGTTCCGGGCATGAAAAGATGAGTGTAAGGCGGATAAAACTTAAAGGATGCGTGCGGGTCGTTCGCCAGGGCCTTCTTCCAAACCTCGAAGTCGGCGGTGGTGACTTGATAATCCCTTCCGCCCTGCAGGACCAGAATCGGAATCTTCAAACTCGCAGCAGTCTTGCCCGGATCGTACTTCTGTAAATCAAGAAAGTACGATCCGGGAATGGGCGATCCGAAAAAATCCACCATTACGTCAGGCTTGAGAGTCGGGCTGGCTACCTGGGCCGCAATGGATTCCGCCTTCTCGATTTCCTTCTTGTCCTCGGGAGTCGGGGCGCCGGTCAATCCGGCGATGTACTTTATCTGTTCCAGAACTACCTGTCCGATCGGTCGAGCCGTACCCGCCAAGATGATGATTCCGGCGACCTGCGGATCCTGCGCGGCGATGCGGGGCGCCAACATCCCTCCCAGGCTATGGCCGAGAACATAGATCTGCTTCTTGTTGACTTCGGGCATCTTGGACAACAGGGCAACAGCGGCAATTGCGTCGTCCGTGACTTCGTCCTTTACGGTGAAGGGCGCGTCGGACTTGGAGTCGGCTCCGTACTGCTTGGTGCGCTTCACATAGCGCAACACTGCGATGTTCTGGCTTGCCAGACCGTCAGCCAAGTCCGCGAAAGGTTTGTTGGGGCCGATGGTCTCATCCTGGTCCTGCGGGCCCGATCCCTGGACCAACACCACCGCGGGCACCATCGTCTTCGTGTTGGGCAGCGTGAGAGTCGCCGGAAGCTCCCAGCGCCCGCTGACCAGCGTTAGTTCGCGTTCGTGGAACGCGGCTGGTTTGGCGTAACTGGGCGCTTTCCACTCGGCGGCTTCGCTTGTTGAACCGCCGCCCGGGGTTGTAGATGCTGGCTCGAAGAACAGTCCCTTCACTTGACCTTGAGCGTCCATGAAGATTTTGGCGTCGAGCGTCGAGCGTTCGAAATCGCATGTCACTATCGCGGCGTGGAGTCCCTGGCTCTCCGTCACGCGGGTACCGACGATGCCCTTGAAAGCGCCGGCTTGGCCAAGCAACGAGTCCCAAACCTCCGGAAGCTTAGTGACGGGCAAGGCCGCTTTCATCTGTGCGTCAAACTGGGCTTCAACCTGGTCAAACTGGCGCGCTACGAGTTGGGTAACGAGCGCCTTGCCAAGCGCCTCGAAATCCTGAGACTGCAGATTGGTGGAAGAACATATTGCCAGGAATATGAGAACGGAAACGAGCTTTATAAACGTCTTCATGGATAAGCTTTCCGCGAGCAATCAGCCGCCAACCCATAGTATCGCGGCGCTCGTCCGGCGGTATTCCAGCAGAGGCTGCGAACGGCGACCCGTGATAAGAGCAATGAGCCAAATTAGGATCTTGGTCAGCACACTCGGGATCCCTTGTCGGTGCTAGAATCGAGGGTTTTGTAACCTAGCTTTGAGGGCTCTTGCCATGTCAGATATCACAGCAATCGATACGCCTCCCGCACCTTTAGTCGCGCTGACCGAGGATGAGATTCTCTTCCGCGACACCATTCGGCAATTTGCCGACGAAACGGTCAGGCCGCACGTAAAAGAAATGGACGAGAAGGGCGTCTTCGAGCCGTCGCTGATTCGCAACTTCTTCGAACTGGGACTGATGGGTATCGAGGTCCCGGAGCACTACGGCGGTGGTGGGGGCACGTTTTTCGAAGCTATCCTCGCAGTGGAGGAGTTGTCGCGTGTGGATGCGTCCGTCGGCGTGATCGTCGATGTGCAGAACACCCTGGTGAACAATGCCCTGATGCGTTGGACTACCGAAGACCAGAAGAAGCGCTATCTTCCGCGCATGTGCTCTGACACTGTGGGAGCCTATGCGCTGAGCGAGGCCAACTCCGGCTCCGATGCCTTCGCGCTACAGACGCGCGCAGAACCGAAAGGCGATGAGTACATATTGAATGGCCAGAAGCTCTGGATCACTAACGCCAAGGAAGCCGGCGTCTTTATTCTGCTGGCGACCGTTGATCCGTCAGCCGGCTACAAGGGGATCACGGCCTTTATCCTGGAGAAGGAGTTTCCCGGCTTCGCAGTCGGCAAGAAAGAAGACAAGCTGGGCATCCGCGCCTCCAGCACCTGCGAGTTGATCCTCACCGATTGCCGAGTGCCAAAGGCCAATGTGCTGGGCGAAGTCGGCAAAGGCTACAAGATCGCCATCGAAACGTTGAACGAAGGTCGCATCGGCATCGGCGCGCAAATGTTGGGGCTCGCACGCGGCGCCTGGGAGTTCGCCGTGAAATATGCCCAGGAACGCAAGCAGTTTGGGAAAGCGATCTCGGAATTCCAGGGGATTCAGTTCCAGATTGCACAAATGGCGACTGAGATCGAGGCTGGTCGCATGCTGCTGTACAACGCAGCACGCATGAAAGACGCCGGCATGAACTTCGTAAAGGAAGCCGCCATGACCAAGCTGTTCTGCTCACAAGTGGCGGAGCGGGTGGCGTCACTGTGCGTGGAGATTTACGGCGGCTATGGGTTTACCAAGGATTATCCGGTCGAGAAATATTTCCGCGACTCGAAGATCGGCAAGATCTACGAGGGCACGTCGAACATGCAGCTGCAGACGATCGCGAAGCTGGTGATGGGAAAGTAGTCAGCCCTGAAAGCGCAGCGTACCGAACTTCTCGGGCACGTGAAACTGCGGTTCGGGAGTCCCGGTCGGCTGCCACGCCGCATAAAAGCGGCTCGGGTCAACTCCCTCGCAGCGGAAAAAGTTCACGCGCCAGGCTTGTGCGGGATCGAAGCCTGATGTCAGAGCGGTCATGGGGATCGAAAGCTCAGCGACCCACTCCAGCGTCGACTCATTTACCTTGACCACACTTCGCATTCCGCTGCTGATATGCTGGAGTCCTTCGGGCGTTATGTCCAGGTCGAGCCATTGCCCGTTCGGGCTGACTTCGAACTCCTTGTAGTACTTCTCGCCAAAGCGATTGGGCTGCAGAAAGGCTTCGGCCACGTCACGCTCCCACAGAAAGTCTCGCCTTCCGTTCGCGTCGCAGTCGCTGTATACGTCGAGGGAACGATAGCGGCAGCAAAATCGCAGATGCAGCTCCTGCTCGCTCCACAGAAGCCGGACTTCCGTCTGCCTTTGGGGATCGTCGTTCTTTCCTTGCCAGTCGTGGGAAAACTGGAGCGCAATGGCGCGCTCCCATTCGCTAGCAATAGGAAAGCCGTCCGCGCCAAGATGCTGGCTGATGCGAACGGCTGTAACTTCCGCTCCGGAAGCAGACAACGGTTACTCAACCTCGTGCTTGGCGGTGTAACCGTCGCGCGCGATGATCTGGTATTTGACGTCGTGGTTCTTCTCGTCTTTGATCTCGAGTGGCTTATCATCCGGTCCCACGAGTTCCACCTTCAGTTTGCGGTAAGTGGCGTCCATCTTGGGATTGGTGGACTGATAGGTGATGGTGTACTGGTTGCGAATGGACTGCGCGATCTCCTTGAAGTCCTCGGGCAGCTCGCCCATGAAGCGAGGCGAATACCAGCGCCCGCCGGTGAGCTGGGCAAACGTCTTCATCTGGTTGTCGGCCACGAGATAGTCCATGTTGGCGGCATTGAACTCTGGATTGTTTCCGTACCGCGCCTCCATCATGACCCGCAACGCAGCGCCTGTAGTGATGCAGTAGATGGTCACATTCGGAGTGGACTTGACCTTCTTCAGGATCTTGTCATAGGTCATGTGACTCATAGTGTCACGGCCGCTGGCGACGATCACCAGTTCTTTGTGTCCAGGAATGCGGTCCAGCCGGTCGAGCGTGTCGTACATCGCATCCCAGAGATTGGTCTCCATGAAGCCGGGAATGCGCAATGTATTCAGGGCGCCAAAGATTGACTGCTTGTCCTGGGTAAAATCCACCAGGATGTGCGACTTCATGTCGAACTCAACCACGGCCACCCAGTCGATGGGCTTCAAGTTCGCCGCGAACATGTAGGAGGCATTCAGCGCGTCGCGCATGAAGTTGTAGTTGGTGGAGGCGAACTCAACTAACAGCACCGCCGTGATTGGGGCTTCGCTCTGCGTAACAGTCTGGATCTTCTGGGGAACGCCGTCTTCCCATATCTTGAAGTGCTCTTTCGCGACGTTCGGCGGTATGGCCAGGGGCCGGCCGTCTTTCATCACCACACGGGCGTCCACCGTAACGACCGGGACGTCAACGCGCAGGGAGTATTCCGGAATGTCCGCTTGTTTCTTGGGCTTGGGAGGAGGCGGGGTGTCGTCGTCGGTTGATTCCTTCTTCTTGGGGACCGCCATGGGCCCCACTTCGTTACCGGGCCCTCCCGCCTCGGCAGGCGTCTGGTCGGGCTTCTGGGTAGCCTGGCTCTGCGGCGGCGATTGGGTGTCGGTCGACTGGGCTCGCCCTGAGACCGACACCATCAACGTAAGTGCTATAACGGCTACAACGGCGATCAAATGCCGACGGGTAAAATGTATATTGCCGTCGGATTTCAATTGTTTCTTTTGATGCATCGGACGCCTCGTCGGCATAAGTCTTTGCTAGTATAAATGCACCTTCAACCACTTTGATTCGGCGCGGCGGAATATCCAGACGTATTGAACCCTGAGTCGTCTAAACAGTCGCGGCGATCTTGGTGGGAAGTGTCCCTCTGGTCGCATCCGGCATATTCGGAACCGCGGGACTTCCGGACGTGGTGCGGTTTTCGCACTTCGATCAGTTGAGGTCAGGATTTCAGTAATGCGCTGTGTGATTTCGTCGGTACTGCTTTGTCTTCTGTCGGTGGCCGCTCCGGCTGCCGCTCCCAAGCCAAAGATCCAGATCATGCCGGTAGACCAGGTCAAAGCCGGCATGCGCGGCGTTGCCTTGACGGTTTTCGAAGGCGTAAAGCCCGAGGCTATGGAGGTCGAGATCCTCGGCGTCCTGCGCAACATGGCGGGGCCCAAGTCAGACGTGATACTGGCTCGTTTGCACGGTGCCAAGGTGGAATATACCGGCGTAGTCGCGGGTATGAGCGGCAGCCCGGTTTACATCAACGGCAAGCTGGTGGGGGCGATTGCCTACCGCATCGGCGAGTTTTCCAAGGAGCCCATCGCCGGCATCACCCCCGCCGCGTCGATGATGGAAATCAACGAACTGGACAAGACGCCTTCTCCCGAGATGGAGGCGGCCAAGGCAGGTGCTGAACTTGCAGCCAGTCACACCTCCGGACCAGGAACCCCCAGCATGGCCGGGCAGCCGGACGCGGGCTATGCCAACCTCCTTAAGCCAATCGAAACTCCTCTCGTCTTCAGTGGATTCAGCGAAGGCACGATTCGGATGTTCTCGCAACAGTTCGCCGCCGCGGGCGTGATACCTGTCATGGGAGCTGGTTCGGTCAGCGACGATAAGCAGCCAGAACCGTTGGAGCCAGGATCAGCCGTCAGTGCCATCCTGGTACGTGGCGACATGGATATCGCGGGCACTTGCACAGTGACCTACCTCGACGCGACTAACCTGTTGGCTTGCGGGCATCCATTGTTGCAGTCGGGAAACGTTGACATGCCGATGACCAAGGCAACGGTGCTGGCAACGTTGGCCTCACCTTCCAATTCTTTCAAGATCGTCAACACCACTGAATCGGTGGGGTCGTTCGTGCAGGACCGCCGCACTGGCATTATGGGACGCTTTGACCGTGACGCCCACATGATCCCGGTCACGCTGAACTTCCACGGCACCGCGCACGCCAAGCAGTTTCACTATGAGGTGCTGAACAACGCGAAGATCACTCCGACGGCAATGATGGCGACGGTGTTCAACGCCCTGCAGGGCATGAACGAATATGGTGAAGATACGACCTATCGGCTGACCGGCAACATCTCGGTACAGGGTTATCCCAAGCTCGGGGTGCAGAACATGTATGCGCCGGTCGATGGCAGCACTCCTACGGCCTACGGCATTGCGGTTTCGATCGGCGAGCGGTTCGGGCGCATCTACGACAATCCGTACGACACCCCGACCATCGAGGGCGTGGAGCTGAATTTCGAACTTGTGCCTGAGCGGCGTTCGGCGCGTCTGGAAAACGCCCGCACCGACGTCACGGAAGCTCGCCCGGGCGATGAAATCACCATCGAGACCATGCTGAGACCTTATCGCGGGGAGAGCCTGGTGCGGCAAATTCCCGTAAAGATTCCGACTTCGACTCCCAAAGGCACTCTCCGCATCCTGGTGAGCGACGGCGAAACCCTCGACAAGCTTCGCCGCGTCCCGCCGTCGTTGAGCCGGCGCCTTCCCCTGGGCTCGACCATCGCTCTCTTGAACAAGGAGCACACCAACTCGCAGGTTTACGTCTCGCTGCTCGAAGCAAATCCCCAAGCCATGGTGAACGACAATGTCATGCCGACCTTGCCGCTTTCTGTCATGAATGTGATGGACGGAATGCGTGGAACACAGGAGATGGTCGTGGTGGGAGAATCAGCGACCAATGAGGCCTCGGCAGC
>Ga0070766_10000278_pt1 | contig 21470 bp, 23 predicted proteins | sample HubBroMetageWFT6_FD_69782 | JGI IMG/M metagenome (GOLD analysis project Ga0070766, IMG submission 69782) | Warmed and freeze-thawed soil microbial communities from the Hubbard Brook experimental Forest, New Hampshire - Hubbard Brook CCASE Soil... | ecosystem: Environmental > Terrestrial > Soil...
GTGGAAACGCAACTACGCGACCGACGCCTGGGGCGGCGCCCTCCCCTGCGGCCATTACGTGCCGGAAGAAGCCCCGGACGAGACCTACGAGCATTTCATGAAGCATTTCAACATATAAGGATCAAGGTTCCCTTTGAGGCCAGAAATAGTGCACTGGCGCTAACCAATATGAAAATGGGTCTTGTTCGTGTTCTTCTTGCCGATCTTTAGTAAGATCGACGGTCCAATGACCGCTAAATCCCTCTCTTGCAGCGACGGCGGCTACCACAGCATCACGACAGTGTTCGTTTTCCGCCCCAACGTCTCCGGTGGTGGGGCCGATTGAGTAAACCGAGCAAAACTCCGCCCAGCTGAGCTTGAGCGCTCGCAATACCGCTTTTGGATGAGCCTCTGTAATCGGAACCTTTTTGAAGAGCTGCCTTGCTCGTTCCGCGAACAGCACCCCTTGCACCAAAGCCGCTCCGCGTAGTGAGTTAGCGGCTTGGACGGTGCCTCCGCCGATCTGATACCGGTTCCGAATCCATCGGTCGGCGCGCCGATCACCAGACGGACCGGACGACCACCACATCGGTGCGTCGATCCCCACGCCGGCCGGTCTAGCTTTAACATGCTGGATCGCGTCATCAGCGCAGGAAACGCAGTGGGTCGTGAAGCCGCCGTCGTCGGTCAGGATAGCGAGACCAAAGGCATTTCTTCCACCGGGATCAGCGCCAACCCACACGTTTCTCTCCTTCACGCCACTCGGCGCGCATGCGCGATCTCCTTCGCCCGCACCGGACGCACAGCGTCGGCCGGCACAGTAACGACCGATACGGTCTCGCCAGCCAGAGTGACGAATTCGATCTCGTAACCCGCGCCCGCGGCGTGGATCATGACCACCCAGCCCACATCGCCTGCCTGCAACCCATGCTCCGGTAGGTCTTTGGTCAGGACCACGGGGTCAAATTCTTTGATCATTAGGTTCCTCCCCCGCCGGGCGGGGGAGGTGGCGAGCGCAGCGAGCCGGAGGGGGCATTGACGGCTCGTTCGATGGCAAGCAGAACCCCTTCCAAGGCCTCGTCCCTCAGAACGGCAGCTGCGGGAATCCGCAGAGCCTCACCCCGCGTTCCGAAAGCCATGCCTCACGGCGTTGGTCATGTTGCTCCTGGGCGCCGGTGTCGTGCGCGAAGCCGTCCACCTCAAGCCCCAGACAGGCGGAAGCACAATAGAAATCGAGAATATAAGGCCCGATCGGGTGTTGCCGGCGAAAACGCAAGCCGGCAAGCCGCCCTTTCCGTAAGCGCCTGCCAGAGCACGACCTCCGGCAACGTCATTTTCCGGCGCAACTGTCGCGCGCGGCCGAATGTCTTTTCAGGCGCCCGCATGCCCCTCCACCATGCGTCGCATGGTTCCCCTCCCCCGCTTCGCGGGTGAGGAACACCGTATCACTACGGCCTGGATCGGTATTACCCGGCGGTGCCGGGCTGGCGGATCACGTTGAGAAGCGCCTGGCACTTCTCAAAGCTTTGGTTCCGATTCTTTGATCATCGTGGTGCGGTATTGAATATTGTGTCATTCTATATCATATGACCAGAATCGCACCGTCTGTCGAGAAAGCGGGGACGCGGGAACGCGGTGAAAGGCGGTGGGTTTGGCGCGGAGCGATGCGCAGAAAAGCAGCTGCAAATTTGCTGGTGTAAAAATTGGAAATCGAGGGTTTCCGACGCTCTCGCCGGCCGTTTGCTGCAGATTTCTTGCAGAAGCAGCAAAATTTTCCTAAGCCATTGCTTTTGCTAAAACAACTTTGCTGCATGTCCCTCAACCAGCAAATTGCCGCGAGCCGTCACCCTCCGCCGCCGCCCTGGCAGATCACGTTGAGCAATGCCTGGCGCTTCTCGACATTGACCGCGTGCAATGCGCGGCCGAGCGCGGCCGGCAATTCCGCCGGGTCCTCGACCCGCTCACCGTATCCGCCCGCCGCGGCGCAGACCTGCTCGAAGGCTGGCAATTCCTCGAGGTCGATAAAGGGCGGCCGGTTGCTGCGCGCCGCCTCGCCCTGCGGGTACATGCCCAGGGTGGCCCGCCGCACCGCGCCCCACATCGCGTTGTTGACGACGATGAACAGCACCGGCAGCCGGTGCATGGTCGAAGCGTGGTGCACGGCGACCGGGTTGGCGAACAGGTAGGAGCCGTCGCCGAGCACGGCGATCACCTGACGATCCGGCTCGGCGAGCTTCACTCCCAGCGCCGCGCCGGCGCCCCAGCCGAGCCCCGCCGCCGGGCTCGACCCGAAAAAGCTGCCGGGCCGGGTCGAGGGGCAATGCTCCGGCAACAGCGTGTATTCGTTGACGATGATCGATGCCGGATCGCGCCCCTCGGCGAGGCAGGCGCTGACCCAGACCGGCGAGAGCGGCCGCATGGTCCTGACCTCGTCGCGCAATTTGCGCCAGCCGGCCTGCATCGTCTCGCGCTCTTCCGAGAGGCGCTGGCGACGCGCCTTGATCCCGGCCTCGTCGGCGAGCGGCTTCAGCGCCGCCCCGAGCGCCGGCAACACCAGCCTTGTCGCGCCGGTGATCGCGACATCGGCGGCAAAGCCGCGGATCGGATAGCGGCTGAACAGCGGATCGACCCCGATGTGGATGATCTTGCAGTCCGGCCGCGGCGTGTTGCGGCTCGGGATCCACGGCACATCGCAATCGATGACCAGGATCGCGTCGGCGCGGTCGAGCATCGCCGCCGGGTTGTAGCCGAGGTGGCAAGGGTGGTCGGCCGGCAAGCACAGATGCCGCTGGCGGTGCTCGACGACGGGGATCGCGAAGCGCTCGGCGAAATCGGCGAGCCCCGGCACCGCGGCGAGGTCGCGGCCGGCATCGGCGGTGACGATCAGCGGCTGATTTGCCGTAGCGATGACGCGCGCGGCCTCGGCGATTGCGGCCTCATCCGGCGCCGGCACCGAGGCGGCGGCGTGGCGCGACGGCGACTGATAGGAAAATCCGGGCAGCTTCTCGGCCAGCACCTCGCGCGGCAGCGACAGGTAGACTGGCCCCTCAGGCGGGCTGGTCGCGATCGTCAGCGCGCGATCGATCACGGTTTCGAGCTGGACGCCGTTGCGCAGCTCGTAATCCCATTTGACCACCTCGCGCAGCATGCCGGCCTGGTCGAACATCTCCTGCGCCCAATGGATGTAGGTGTCGCGCGCGCCCTCCAGCCCCTCCTCGGTCAGGGGCGAGCGGCCGGCGGTGAACAGGATCGGCACATTCGCGCGCGCCGCGTTCATCACCCCGCACAGCGCATTCGCTGTGCCGACACTGACATGCACCATGACCGCCGGCACGCGGCCGGACGCGGCGGCATAGCCATGGGCCATCGACATCGCCAGGTTCTCGTGCGTCGCCAGCATCGGCTTCGGCGCCTTCATGCCGGTATGCGCCGCCTTGGCATAGGCCTCGACGATCGGCGCGAAATCGGTGCCGGCATTGGCGAACAGGTATTCGACGCCGCGGTCGACGAGCAGCGCCAGATACGCCTCCGCCACGCTGTCGACCTTGAGTTCCTTCCGGCTCATGTCACTCTCCCGCTGACGCATGCGACAGGATAGTGGGGCCACGACGATGCCCAGAAGCGAAAAGGAAAAGATGCTGGCCGGCGAGCCCTACCAGGCCTTTGGCCCGGAGCTGCTCGGCGAGCGCAGGCGGGCGCAGCATCTGCTCGCCCGCTACAACGCAACAAGCGCGGATGACGTGGTCGGGCGGGCAGCTTTGCTACGGAAACTGCTCGGCGCGGTCGGCGACAATCCCGACACCCAGCCGCGGTTCTCCTGCGACTACGGCTACAACATCCGCCTCGGTCACCGCGCCTTCATCAACTACAACTGCGTCTTTCTCGATTGCGCCCCGATCGAGATCGGCGACGATCTGCAGATGGGGCCGGCGGTCCAGCTCTATACCTGCACGCATCCGCTCGAACGACGCTTACGTGATGAGGGTTGGGAATCGGCAAAGCCGATCCGCATCGGCGACGGCGTGTGGATCGGCGGCGGCGCGATCATCCTGCCCGGTGTCACGATCGGCGACGGGTGCGTGATCGGCGCGGGCAGCGTCGTCACGCGCGATGTGTCGCCGAACACTCTCGCGCTCGGCAATCCGGCCCGGGTCGCCCGCACAATCGCTTGATGGGTGGATAGACATGCTATCGTGCGATTGACACACCGGAGAACCGCCAATGCCCTACCAGACGATCGAGGTCAAAAAGCTGACGCCGCATATCGGCGCCGAGATCGGCGGGGTCGATCTGTCGCGACCGCTCGGCAATCAGCAATTCCAGGAGGTGCACGACGCGCTGATGGAGAACCTTGTCATCTTCTTCCGCGACCAGCAGCTGACGCACCAGCAGCACAAGGCGTTCGGGCGCCTATTCGGCGAACTGGCGATCCACCCGGCGTCACCGCACTCGCCGAAGGGGCATCCCGAAATCCTGACGATCCACGCGGACGAGAAGTCGGAGCATGTGGCCGGCGAGGAATGGCACTCGGACGTTTCTTGCGATGCCGAGCCGCCGATGGGCAGCATTCTTTATCTGAAGGAGGTTCCGCCCGAGGGCGGCGACACCCTCTTCGCCAGCATGTATGCCGCCTATGAAAAGCTATCCCCGCCGATCAAGCGTCTCGTCGAGGGGCTGAACGCGATCCATGACGGCGAACCGGTCTATCGCGGTCGCTTCGGCTATGCCGCCACCGCGAAGGGCTTCCCGAAGGCCGAGCATCCGGTGGTGCGCACGCATCCGGTCACTGGCCGGAAGGCGCTGTTCGTCAACCGCAACTTCACAACCCGGATCAAGCAGCTGAGCCGGCTCGAAAGCGATGCGCTGCTGGAGCTGCTGTATCGTCATGCGGAGACGCCGGAATTCCAGTGCCGCTTCCGTTGGCAGCCCAATTCCGCCGCGTTCTGGGACAATCGCTGCGCGCAGCACCATGCGATGTGGGACTACTTCCCGCAGCGCCGGCACGGCTATCGGGTCACGATCAAGGGCGATCGGCCGTTTTACCGGGCGTGAGAAAGCCCTCTCCCGCAAACCGGGAGAGGGCTCGTTCTGCTATTTCAGGTGCTTGCCGAAGAACGACTGAATGTCGCCCCACAGCTCGGTGGCCGGAGCTTCGCGGTAGCTCGGCCGGTAGTCGGCGAGGAAGGCGTGCCCGGCGCCGTTATAGATCTTGGTCGTCACGTCCTTGCCGGCGGCCTGCGCGCGTTTCTTCAGCTCTGCTTCGAGCGCGACCGGCGGGTTCTGGTCTTCTTCGCCAAACACGCCGAACAGCGGACAGTGCAATTGACCGACCATGTCGAGCGGCGCCTTCGGGCGCGCTGCGGTGGTTTCTGCGTCGGGGGTGGCCCGCTGGATGAATCCGCCCCAGCAATCGATCGCCGCATTCACCTTGTTGCTGTTGCACGCGAACAGCAGCGTGTGCCGGCCGCCCGAGCAGAAGCCGATCGCGCCGATTTTGCCGGTCGCGCCGGGCATCGCGTTCAGGTAGTCGGCGGCAGCATTGAGGTCCTGCAGCGCTTCGCTGTCGGGCAGGCCGAACATGACCGGGAACACCTGCTCCATGACATCCGGGTCCTTGGGAGCGCCGCGCCGCCAGTAAAGCGCGGGAGCCACCGCGTTGTACCCGATATTGGCGAAGCGTCGCGCCAGGTCGCAAATGTGATCGACCAGCCCGAACGCCTCCTGGATCACGACGATGCCAGGGTAGTTTCCGGGCTGGTGCGGCCGCGCCACATAGGCCGCGATCTGCGCGCCGCCGCTCGGCAGCGCGATGACCCCGCCCTTGATGCGGCTGGGGTCGGTGACGACACCGGGTACATTCGCCATAGGGCTCCTCCTCCTTATTCGAGTGGGACGGCGATAATAGCGGCCGCCGCCGAATCGGCCATAGCGGAGGATGATCGATGCGGTGGCGTCTCAGGGTCCGCGCAATTACGAGGGTTCCGGATCATCTGAAGATGATGCCGATGCTGAAACGCGTGAGATCCCCGATCGAGCGAGCCTTCGGATAACGGCGCCATAAGGCCGGCGCCCATCGCGATGTTTGCTTTAACCGTGCTAGGGTTGGCGGGCAAACGATAGCCGGGGGGAAGCGATGAACCGCGATCGGCGCGACGTATTGATGATGTCGGCGGGCGCGGCCGCGGCTCTTCTCACTGGTGGTACGCGGATGGCAATGGCGCAGCAGGTCAAATGGTCGGAGGGGACTGAGCCGCCAAAACTCAAAGCGCCGGCGAATGCCTGCGACTGCCATCACCACATCTATGACGCGAAATATCCCGTCGATCCCAAGGCGGTGCTGCGCCCAGGCGACGCTCTCGTCGAGGACTACCGCGCACTGCAGAAGCGGATTGGCACCAGCCGCCATGTCGTCGTGCAGCCCTCGACCTATGGCACCGATAATCGCGTGACGCTCGATGCCGTTACCGCGTTCGGGCCCGAGGCGCGCGCCGTGGTCGTCGTCAACGACACCGTCTCGGACGCCGATCTGAAGCGCATGCACGAGCAGGGCGCGCGCGGCATCCGCTTCAACCTGGCGCAGGTTGGCGCGACCACGCCGGAAATGATCGAGCCGCTGTCGAAGCGGGTGAATGATCTCGGCTGGCATATCCAGATCAACGCGACCGCCGACAAGATCATGGAGATCATGCCGATCCTCGAAAAGGTGCCGTCGCCGATCGTCTTCGACCATCTCGCCCATATCCCGGAGCCTGACGGCGTGAGCCACCCGCTGTTCGGCAAGGTGCGGGCGCTGATCGACAAAGGTAAGACCTGGGTCAAGTTGTCGGGCGCGTACGCCGATACCAAGGTCGGACCGCCGACCTACGCCGACTCGACCGCAGTAGCGCAGGCTTACGTCAAGGCGGCGCCGGAGCGGCTGGTTTGGGGCAGCGATTGGCCGCATCCCTCGGAGCGCGAGAAGAAGCCCGACGACGCGGTGTTGTTCGACCTGCTGCTCGCTTGGGCGCCGGATGAGAAGCTGAGACATCACATCCTGGTCGAGAACCCGGCGGTGCTTTACGATTTTCCGAAAACCGCCTGATCTGAGGACATACGATGAATGTTGCACCGCCGCGACCGCTGATCGAAGGCCCTTCGGCATGGCTCGGCCGCGATCTGCGTAGTCGCGAGGACGAATGGATCTACCGGCTGTCGCCGAATGAAATCGCCGAAATCGAGGCCGCGACCGCAGCGGCGCGGGCGTGCGGCCTCGACATCGCCGAGATCCGCCCAGCCGATTTCCCGCTGCCAAACTTGGGGACCAAGCTCGACCGGTTGCGCGAGGAGGTACTGAATGGCCGCGGTTTCGTGCTGCTCCGCGGCCTGCCGGTTGACGACCGGCCGATCGCCGACAGCGCGGCGGCCTATTGCGGCATCGGTAGCTATTTCGGCAATCCCCGCTCGCAGAACGCCATGGGGCACCTATTGGGGCATGTGCGCGACCTCGGGCTGGCGACCAGCGATCCGAATGTCCGCACCTACCAGACGACCGAGCGGCAGCATTTCCACACCGATTCCTGCGACATCGTCGGCCTACTGTGCCTTAAGACCGCGAGATCCGGCGGGCTGTCGTCAATCGTCAGCTCGATGGCGATCTACAATGAAATGGCGACGCGGCGGCCGGATCTGGTCCGGCGCCTGTTTCAGTCCTTCCCAACCGACCGCCGTGGCGAGGTACCGGAAGGCAAGAAGCCGTTTTTCGAGATGCCGGTCTACAATGACTACGCCGGTTATCTCTCGGCAATTTATTCAGGGACGTACATCAGATCGGCCCAGCGCTTCCCCGAGGCGCGGCAGCTGTCGGCTGAGGACCTCGAGGCCCTCGAGATGTTGGACACCCTGGCCAACGATTCCGATTTGCGGCTCGATATGGAGCTGCGGCCAGGCGACATGCAGTTTCTGCACAACCACACGGTCCTGCACGACCGCACTGCTTTCCTGGACTGGCCGGAGCCGGAGCGCAAGCGGCACCTGCTGCGCTTGTGGCTCGCCGCGCCGGGCGCCCGGCCGCTGCCGCCGGTCTTTGCCGAGCGCTACGGCAGTACGACGATAGGCGATCGCGGCGGCATCATCTGCCCGCAGACGCGCCTGCACGCCCCGTTGGAGCCGGTGTAAGGATCAGCGCGCGGCGGATTTGAGGCGCAGGCCGAGCAGCGGCGCGATCGCCTCGGCTGGCAGTTTCGAATAGCCCTGCGGGGTTTCAAAGAGGCCGGCGGGCTGCGGCCCGATCTTGACGTGACTTAGCCCCCAGCGAACCGTCGATACCTTACCCTTGACGGTGCTGAAGGTCCCGGTGAGCCGCATCGGAATGCCGTCATGGCTGAGCCACAGCGTACCCGTCGCGTGCCCTTCCGGCACGGTCTCGTCGATCGCGTATTTTGTCGTGGCGATGCCGTTGACGCTCTCCTGCCCAGCCGGATGCTTCTTCAGCTCCGGCGTGCCGAGCACCCGCAGCTCGGGCGGCATGACGAACTCCACGACCGTGTGCAGCTCTGGGAGCACGGCCTCCGCCAGCGGGCTATCGGCATGAAGGATAAAGATCGGACGGAACGCCTGGATCGCCTGCTCGTGTCGCTCTTTGCCTGGCATGGCCCAGATCTTGCCATTGTAGCTGTGGCCGTCGATGACTAAGAGACGGTCGGCGGTGAAGCCGATGCGCGCCTCGCCGAGGGTAGCGGATGAGGCCGCACCCGGGGTGAGCAGCAGGACAAGGGCGGCGACAGCGCGTTTGGGCATGGGCGGGGTGCTAGAGAGCGAATGCGGCGGTTTCGCGGCGGGCCGAACGGCAAAGGCGATTGTCGTTGCGAGGCGCGCAGCGACGACGCAATCTCGCCCAGCCCGGCGAGGGATTGAAATGCGATGAGCGGACGGATCGAGGCGAAACTGAAGCAGCTCGGCATCGAATTGCCGGAACCGACTGCGCCTATCGCCAATTACGTTCCTTTCACGATCTCCGGCAATCTCGTTTTCGTTTCCGGCCAGATCTGCGTTTGGAACGGCGAGCGGCGCCATATCGGCAAGCTCGGCGCGGGGATTGATGTTGCCGAGGGCCGGCAGGCGGCGCGGCTCTGTGCGCTGAATATCCTCGCCCAGCTGCGCGTCGCCTGCGGCGGCGATCTCGACCGCGTGCGCCGCTGCCTGCGGCTCGGCGGTTTCGTCAATTGCACGCCCGAGTTCACCGACATGCCGCAAATCGTCAACGGTGCCTCCGACCTGATGGTCGAGGTTTTTGGCGACGCCGGTCGGCATGCCCGCGCTGCGGTTGGCAACAGCTCGCTTCCGGGCGGCGTTGCGGTCGAGGTTGAGGCGACCTTCGAGATTGGCTGAGCGAACCTGCCCGATGAACGATGCCGGCGAGTCGATCACACTGCGCGTCCACGGCGCTATAAGCGAAATTTCGGCCGAGGCCTGGGATGCGTGCGCCGGCGACATCAACCCTACGGTCTCGCATGTCTTCCTGAATGCGCTCGAGGAAAGCGGTTCCGCCGGCACCCGAGCCGGCTGGGCGCCGCAGCACCTCTCGTTCTCCGACCGCGGCGGCCGGCTGCTGGGGGCCGTGCCGCTCTACCTCAAAAGCCATTCCTACGGCGAATACGTCTTCGATTGGGGCTGGGCCGACGCCTATGAGCGCGCCGGCGGCCGGTATTATCCAAAGCTGCTCTGCGCGGTGCCGTTCACGCCGGTGCCCGGACCGCGCCTTCTGGTCGCCCCGGACGCACCGGCAGACACCAGAAGCCACCTGATCGCCGGCATGGTCGAGCTGGCGCGACAGCGAAAGCTCTCCTCGCTGCATATTAACTTCCCCGAAGCGGCGGAGGCGGATGCCCTGGAAGAAGCCGGCTTCTTGAAGCGGATTGGGCAGCAGTTCCACTGGAGCAACGAGGGCTACCGCGATTTCGACGACTATCTCGCCGCGCTGAATTCGCGCAAGCGCAAGGCGGTCAAGAAAGAGCGGCGCGAGGCGCTCGACGGCGGCATCGAGATCGAGGTGCTGACAGGGTCGGAGTTGACCCCACGGGTCTGGGACGCCTTTTTCCGACTCTACCTCGCCACGACCGACCGGAAATGGGGCTCGGCCTATCTGACCCGCAAGTTCTTCGCGCTGATCGGCGAACGGATGCCGGACAAGGTCGTGCTGATCATGGCGCGACGCGGCGCGGAGTACATCGCCGGCGCTTTCAACATCCTAGGCCGCGACACGATCTACGGCCGCAATTGGGGCTCCCCGCGGGAGTACCGGTTCCTGCATTTCGAATGCTGCTACTACCAGGCGATCGAGTTCGCGATCACGCACGGCTTGAAGCGGGTCGAAGCCGGCGCGCAAGGGCCGCACAAGCTGCAGCGCGGCTATCTGCCGGTGCCGACCTACAGCGCCCATTGGATACCGGATTCTGGCTTCCGCCGCGCGATCGCGTCCTTCCTCGACCGCGAACGCGACATGGTGGAAGAAAAGATCGAACAGCTGGCCGAGTGCTCGCCGTTTCGGCACGAGGAGGATTGAACGGCGATCCTCTACGGCACGAGGAAGAAAATCGGCTCGGGCTCGGCCTCCAACACGACCAGCTGCGTCGCATTCCCGTTCCTGCCGTATCCTTTATCGTGCCAGAGATTGCCCTCGATGCGTACCTGGCGAAATCGGCCGACGATTTCCAGCCGGCTGGCGATACGCACCGAGACCGGCGAGGCAGCGGCATGGGGCTCGGTGAACCATTTTGCCAGCGCCCGACGCGGGCGGGCGCCATCGCCGACCGAGCAGACCGCGAAACTGCGGTGGACAGAATCGATGCCGGGCGCCAGCCGCAGATTGGGTCCGATATACGGAAATTTGGTGGCCTCGAACAGAATAAAGCTGCCCGAAAGTGCCTCGGAATCAATGCGGATTTCGAGATCCTCGGCGGCCGCGCCGAGTGCCGCTTCTGCATATTTTGCGCGTGCCCGGCCAAAACCGGTCTTGCGCGGCAGTTCGGCGATCGCCTGCTCGATGGCGCCGAGCCCAATGCCCTCGACGATGCGGCAGCGGCCCCACGGACCGGCGACCGTGATCGGGTAGAACGCCATATGCTTTTCGATGTGCCAGCTGGCGACAAGCTCCACCGTCGGCCGGCCGACGCCGAGCGATTTGGCGATATTGTTGGCGGTTCCCAGCGGCAGCACCGCAATCGGGCAACCATTTGGTCTGCTTCGCGCGGCGACCTTTGCGACGGTCCCGTCGCCACCGGCGACCGCGACGATGTCGGCCGGCGCGTCGAGCGCCTTTTCGACTTCCCGTTTCGAGAAGCAGGAGACGCTGAAGCCAACCCGAGAGATCAATTCCGCGATATCGGACCGCGACTGCCCGTTATCCCCGGCATTCTCGTTGTAGATCAGCGCGACCCGCTTTTTACTCAGCGCCATTGGCAATAGCTGCTGCCGTTAGTCCGTGCAGCTATGAACATCATATCCGGCACCACCGTCCCGCCCCCTAGTTCCGCGACACCGGGATACTTCCGTCCGCGAGCCAGCGATTAATATCTCTCGATTGGCAGATCGAGATGGGGGAACGGGCTGTGGACGTGCGCCGGTACCACCGGGGGCGCCTTGCGAATGTAGGTCTGGTCGAGCTCGCCATAGCCAGTGACGCCGAGCAGCGACAGGCAGATCCGGATCTCGTCCTCGAGGATCTCGAACAGCCGCACCACGCCCGGGCCACCCGCCGCGGCGAGCCCGTAGACATAGAGCCGGCCGACGACGACCGCGTCGGCCCCGAGGGTGATCGCTTTCACGACGTCGGTGCCTCGGGTGATCGAACCATCGACCATGACCCGGGCGCGCCCGCCGACCGCCTCGACCACCTCGGGCAAGACCTCGATCGAGCCGACGCCCTGATCGAGCTGGCGGCCGCCATGGTTCGAGACATAGACGCAGTGGACCCCGTGATCGACCGCGATCTGGGCGTCCTCAGCGGTGGCGATCCCCTTCAGGATCAGCGGGATGTCGAATTTCCGCCGCACCCGCTCGATGTCCTTCCAGTTGAACTGTGCCTGGTAGATCCGCGCATCGTCGACCCGCACCCGGCGGCGCTGGTGACGCTTGGCGATATCGCGCTCGCGCCGGCTGTAGCTGTCGGTATCGACGGTGAAGGCGAAAGCGTCGTAGCCGTTGTCGATCGCGCGGCTGATGTGATCGTCGACCCAGTTTTCGTCGCCGCGGACATAGAGCTGAAAGATCTTGAAGCCGTCGCCTGCGGCCTTGGCCGTCTTCTCCATCCCGGGCTCGGATACCGAGGAGAGGATCATGCCGTTGCCGAATTCTGCGGTAGCAGCTGCCAGCGTGGCGCCACCGCCCGGCTCGAAGTTCTGCAGCGATCCGACTGGCGCGCACAGCACCGGGATGCGTAATTTCTTGCCGAACAGTTCACGGCTGCAATCGACATTGGACACATCACGCAGGACGCGCGGGCGAAAGCCGATCATGTCGAGCGCCAGCCGGTTCCGCGCCAGCGTCGTCTCGCTTTCGGACCCGCCAATCAGATAGTCCCAATTGTTGCGGTCGAGGTTCTGCCGCGCGACCTTGACGAATTCGTGAAGGTTCTGAAAACGATATTCGAGAATTTCGTCTGACATCGGCGGAAGACCTCGCTGAGAACGGCAGGAAATACCGCGGCAGCGTAATGGAGCCGCCGAGCGCCAGCAACCGCCGCCAGCCGCGCGCCTGCGCCGCGACTTTGTTATTGGGCAGGCTTACCCGCTGTCGTTACGATGCCGGTCTGAAGACCACCCGTGAAGAGGAGACGCTATGCCCCACCGCATCCTGACCCCGACCGGCCATTCCGAGGAAACGCTCGCGATCGCCAACGATTTGATCCCGCCCGGTTACGAGTTGGTGACCGCGCCGCACGGCCGGCCGGAATTCTGGGATCTGTTGAAAGAGGCCGAATTCTATGTCGGCGCCGGCCAGTTCAAGCATGGCCCGGAATTCTATCAGCAGGCGCCAAAGCTCAAGCTCGTGCAGACCCTGAGCGCCGGCTACAACACCTACGACCTCGAAGCCGCGCGCGCCGCCGGTGTGCCGATCTGCAACAATGGCGGCGCCAACGCGACCGCCGTCGCCGAGCACGCGGTGATGCTGATGCTGGCGGTGTCGCGCAAGCTGATCTGGCAGCATGACGGCGTCGTCTCCGGGCGCTGGCGCGGCAACGACTTCAATTCGACCAAGCTCTACGAACTCGAGGACAAGACCCTCGGCATCGTCGGCCTCGGCAACATCGGCAAAAAGGTCGCCCGCCGAGCCAAGGCGTTCGATATGCGGATCCAGTATTACGACGTAAATCGCATGACAACCGACCAGGAAGACGCGCTCGGTGTCCGCTTCGCGCTGTTCCCAGAGCTGCTGAAGACCTCGGATATCGTCAGCCTGCACGTGCCGCTCGACAAATCGACGCATAATTTGATCGGCGAGCGCGAACTGGCGCTGATGAAGCCGACCGCGATCCTGATCAACACCTGCCGCGGCCCGGTGATCGAGGAAAAGGCGCTCTACCAGGCATTGCGCGACGAGAAGATCATGGGTGCCGGGATCGACGTCATGCGCGAGGAGCCGCCGCAGCCCGATCACGAGCTGTTCCAGATGAAGAACGCGATCTTCAGCCCGCACGCCGCCGGCCCGACCTGGGACAACCACTGGAAGCGCTGGCGCAACGCCTTCGACAATTGCGAGCGTGTCGCCCGCGGCTCGAAGCCGTTCTGGATCGTCCCCGAACTGCGATAGAGAAAAGGTAAACACTGCTAGGTGGAGAGCGCAGAGGACACGCTGAGCGCGCAGAGAAAATATCTCCGCGTCCTCTACGAAATCCTCCGCGCGCTCTGCGTCGAATGCTTTGGGAGGATTGATGACGGGTCGCAATCCGCAGACTGTCGACGAGGCCGGGGCCTTCGTCGCGCATGTCGAGTCGCTGTTCATGCCGTGGGACATTCCGGCCCTGCTCGACGGCTTCACCGAGGATTGCGTCGTCCGCTTCGGCGACATGCCGGAGTTTCGCGGCAAGGCGGCGCTCGAAAAGCTGTTCCGCAGCCGCGCCGAACGGCAGATCGGCTACAAGCTGCGCAAGCAGCTCCGTTCTCTCTCGGGCGACACGATCGCCAATTACTGGGAAGGCGAATGGCAAGACGCCCTGACCGGCAAGCGGATGGCCGGACGCGGCGTCGAGATCTGGGTCATGCGCAATGGCAGGATCGCGGTCTGGGAAGCCGCCTTCAACTTCAACGAAAGCGGCAAGCCCAGCGCAATGGGCCTGACCTGAAATGTTTTAAGTTGTCGCTCCGTGGGCCTTCAGCCCACGGACTTGATCCGTGGGGAAGGCCGGGCCCCACTGATCCGCGCCCGTCACGGCTGAAAAGTGGATCCCGGCCTTCGCCGGGATGACATTCTAAAGAATGACGCGCCTTAACCAGTGCCGCGGCACTTCACCATCCGCAGCGGCGTGTAAGTCAGCGCGGGCGCTCCGTCCTGCTTGACGACGCGCACCCGAGTGCGCACGAGCCCCCGCCCCGGCCGGCTTTTCGAGCGGCGCGCCTCGACGATCTTGCATTCGGCGTGGATCGTGTCGCCAGCGAAGACCGGGCCCTCAATAGTCAATTCCATATTCAGAAAGGCGAGCCCGGTGTGCTGCATCGTGCTCTGCACCAGCAGTCCCTCGGCGAAACAATAGACCAGCGCGCCTGGCGCCAGCCGCCCCTTGATGTCGCTCTCGTGGGCGAGGAATTCGGTGTTGGTGAACAGCACCTCGACCATGCCGGTGCAGTTGACAAAATTGGTGATGTCGGCCTCGGTCACGGTGCGGCCGATGGTCTTGAATTGCCGCCCGACCGGCAGGTCCTCGAAAAACAGCCCGAGACCGACGGTTTCCATTTGCACTCGCAGCTCACGCCACGCCGCGCTGGATTTCTGGGTCGTAATTGGCGTCGTACCAATAGGCCTGCCAGTCGGCGTAGGCGATTGGCGGCCAGCGCGGCGGGTTGCCGGGCCCGGCGCAGGTCGGCAGGCATTCGATGATCTGGTCGAACCGCGGCCCGAGAAAGAACGGGATCGCGTAGCGGTCGCGGCCGATGGGCGGTAAGGCCCGATGCGGGGTCGATTTGAAGCGGTCATTGGTCCAGCGCCGCATCATGTCGCCGGAATTGACCGCAAAGGAACCCGGCACGTACGGCACGTCGAGCCAGTTGCCGCCATCAGGCCCATTTGACGGCATGCGCACCTGCAGGCCAGGCACCTCGGTTTGCGCCAAGAAGGTCATGAAATTGCTGTCGCTGTGCGGCGCGATGCCGAACTGGTTGGGCTCGGCCTTGACCGGCGGGTAATGCGACAGGCGAAAGGTGAACTGGCTGTCGGCGAAGGCCTCCTCGAACCAGTCGGGCCGCAGGTCTAGCGCGACCGCGACGGCCGGCAGAAAACGCCGGGTAAAGCGGTCCATCGTATCGACGTAGTCGAGCACATGGGCGCGGAAGCCGGGCAGGTCGGCCTCCTCCGGCCACAAATTCGGGCCGACAAACCGCCGCCCGGACAGCAGCAGCGGGTCATTCGGAGCGCGCTCGCGTTTGATGAAGAACGCTTCGTTCAGGTCACCCTTCTCGTTGTCGTTGATGTCGGACGTGCGGACCGCGTAGCGGCCCATCACCATGTAGCCGTTGATGTGATCGTTGAGCTTCAGCGCGAGCTTCTTGTCCATCGGCAATTGGTGAAACCGGCGCGCCTCGGCGAAGGCGCGCTCGATCAGCGTGAGCGGCACGTCGTGCCCGGTCAGCACGAAAAAGCCGACCGTGGTCAGCGCGTCATGCACCTGCCGCGCGACGGCCTCGAGCGCACCGGACCGACCGGCCAGGTAATCGGCAACATCGATGACCGGGATCGCCTCGCTCATGCCCCTCTCCCGCTACACCGCGAGACGCCTCAGTCGAGCCGGTGCACGCGCTTCAGCGCGACCGTCTCGTCATCCATGTCGTCGCTATCGAACTTTATCGGGCACTGGCCCTCGGCGAAGGCCTTGTCGGCTATCTTGCCCGGATGCCAGGCGCCGTCGCTCTCGACCAGAACCTTGGTGCCGGCCTGGCACTTGCCGACTGGCTTGCCGGGCCCGTCGATCGACCAGGCAAGCGCCTTTTCCGGCGGGAAGGTGACCTCGTCGTCGCCGCCATCAATCTTGGCGACACAGTCGCCGGACTTGCCCGGTTTGCGCACCGTCGCGGCCTGCCAGGATTCGTCATTCAACACAAAAAACCGGGCGCCCGGTATGCATTCTGCCTTCCCCGACGCGCTGGCCGCCGCCGCCGCCGGCGGGGCGGACGCGGTCACCGGCTTGGCGATGGTCCCGGCGTAGGAAACCGCTATGCCGAGCGCCTTGATCACATCCTCCGGTCCGGAGGCGGCGGACAGCGCGGCAGCGCTGATCTTGCCAGGCGGATCGAAGGTGACGCGCAGTGGACCCTTCGGTTGCTTATAATCCGCGATGTAGGAGGAAACGGCGTCGATTACTGCCTGCGTCGCCGGTCCTGCGGTCGTGCGCATCGCCGCGAGCGTCGTCGTGCCCGTCGTGACGAGCGCGGCCGGGTCGACATCCTGCATCTTCGCCGCCGCAGGCACCGCCTTCCCGAGCAACGAATGATCCTCATAGACGATGCTGGCAGTGCGCAGGCTCGCGTCGTTCATCGCCTCGTCCGGCTTGCCGGCCGTCTCCGGACTAACCCCGTCGAGGATCATCGTGATTTCGAGCCGGCCGAGCCCGTTCAGATCGAGCTCGACCCGGTTCAGCGACAGCGTCTTGCGGTCGGGCTCAAAGCGATAATCGAGCTGAAAATCGGCCGTGGCCTTATCGAGACCGGCGAGGTCCTTCAGATCGATCCCTTCCGCCGGCTTGCCGGTGATCGCGATTCCCTCGACGCGCACGCGCGCGAAATTCGGGGGCTGCTGTTTTTCGAGCGCCGGAAAGTCGAGGTCCTCGACCGTGATGCGCTTGATCTCGATCGGCTCGGCCTTCGCGCCGGCGGTCTTGTCGGGCGGCGGCGTCACCACGACGCCGTCGAGGACAAAGCCGCTGTCGCCGAGCGCCTTCGCGCTCTTGTAGCTCAGCGAACCCGGTGGCAACTGCGGCTTGATCAACTGCTCGAACCGGCCGAGCCCATCGGCCTCGGCTGGCTGCGCGATCCACAGCAAAAGCACGGCCGCGGGAAGCACGCGGTCCAATATGCGTAACGAACCCATCTTTTCCTCGCGAAGACTCGAAAATAACCGGTGCGACTCTACCGTGAGCCGGGTGGAGGGTCCACCACGTCTCGGGACGTTACCCCTGTCTCCCGCGCTCGCCGAAGGAGCGGCTGGGCACGCCGCGAAATAGCGACATATGGGTGTGTACCGCGACCCAATCCTCGCCCTGCTTGCCGCGCGACAGGGCAACTGTGGTGCGTCCTGGCCGCGCGTATGACGTGCCGTCCTCGTGATAGCCGGTCGAGTCGAAGACGCCCATGCCGATCGCGGTCAGCCGGTCAGGCGAGACGATCGCGCGAATGTCCTCCATGCGAAACCGGAAGCCCGACGTGACGGGCCAAACGTTGCGCCACTGTGCGCGCTCAACCGCCTCGCGCCCGGCTATGAAATTCTCGAAAGTACCGAACGCGATCATGTCCTCGGCGAACAGCGCGTGCGCGCCGGCGAAATCGACCGCGCGGACATGCTCCGAAAGCCGCTCGAACCATTTCTTGACGAGGGCGAGATCGTCGGGATCAAGCGACGCGATCACGGGCATGGCTCCGGGGTTGCGGGACGCCCCGGATGCTAGCACAACCGAACTACAACGTGGCAGATAGGGGAGAACAGTGTGCCGGGACCGCTGGAAGGCATCCGCGTCATCGATTTGACCGCTGCGGTACTGGGACCGGTGGCAACCCAGATCCTCGGCGATTTGGGCGCCGAAGTGATCAAGATCGAGCCGCCCGAAGGCGAGATGATGCGCGACATCGGACCCGCCCGCCATCCCGGCATGGCGGCCTATTTCCTCAATGTCAACCGCAACAAGAAGAGCCTCGTGCTCAATTTAAAGCGCACGGCGGCACGCGAGGCCTTGCTCCGGCTGGCCGCGACCTCGGACGTGCTCGTCCACAACATGCGGCCTGGCGCGGCGGCACGGCTGGGCATCGATTACGCCGCAGTCGCCCTGCGGAACCCGCGCATCGTCTATGCCTGGGCCAGCGGGTATCGGAAGGATGGGCCGGAGCGCGATCGCGCCGCGTTCGACGACGTGATCCAGGGCGAAAGCGGCCTCGCCGCGCTCAACGCCGGCCCGCCAAATGGACCTGATGGCGGGGCGCCGCGCTATCTGCCGATGGTCGTTTGCGACAAGCTTTCCGGCCATGTGCTCGCTTCGTCGGTTGGCATGGCGCTGTTCGCGCGCGAGCGCACCGGCCAAGGCCAGGAGATCCATGTGCCGATGCTGGACACGATGGTGGCCTTCAATATGGTCGATCATTTGTGGCACGGCGTCTTCGGCGAGCCGGAAAAGGGGCTCGGCTATCCGCGCATGCTGACGCCGTGGCGCCGCCCCTATGCGACCGCGGATGGACACATCTGCCTGCTAGCGACGACCGACCGGCAGTGGCAGGGGCTTTTCGCCGCGATCGATTGCCCGGAGCTCGCCGAGGACCCGCGCTTTTCCTCAATCCCGGCGCGCACGACCAATATCGACGCGCTCTACACGATCCTCGGGGAGCGAATGCGGACGCGCAGTACCGCCGAGTGGCGCGCCCGGCTTGATGGCGTCGACGTGCCGAACGGCGTGGTCAACGACATGAAAGCTGTAGTCGCCGATCCCGGCCTCAACGACAGCGGCTTCTTCCACCGTTACGACCATCCAACAGAAGGGCCATGCGTGACCATGCGGTACCCGGTCGACTTCTCGGCGACTCCCGCCGGCTTTCACCTGCCGCCGCCGCGGCTCGGAGAGCACACCGAGGCGCTTCTCGCCGAACTCGGCTTTGACGCAGCCGAAATCGCCGGGATTATTTCCCCAGTACCTGATCGGCGGCGGTGATCAGCCCGTCAGTCGGGTTGTCGCCACAGTATTTACCTAGTTTTTCCGCGTTATCCTTAAATTTGTCAAAGTCTATAATGGGCGGGTCATCCTTCTCCTTATAGTAACCATCGAGCCAGGTGATGATGACGGCGATATTATCCTTGCCGCTTGACACGAAATCCTTGCATTTGATGGTGGACAAATCGAACTTATCGGCAAAAGCCGCAGGCACCGCGAACAAAGTTGCGGCCGTAAGCAGGGCGCCGAGAAACCGCATGGCCAGTCTCATTACTACACCTTCGGTCAGGCTGATCGCGACCATAGCGTTAGCAATAATCGCGAAGCAAGCGGATCAGCACCCGAGCCAGGGACCGCACGTAAACATGAGGTCACTGGCAAGCGGTCGCCCAGATGTTTTCATTCGCCAAGGTTCTTATCGCTCGCAGTGATCAGACCGTGATCGGGGTTTTCGCCGCAATATTTACCGAGCTTCTCGGCGTCCTTGGTAAATTTGTCGAAATCGATAACCGCTGCGGAATCTGCTTTACCGGCGTAGTAGCCGTGCAGCCACATTAAATACACCCCGATGTTATCCTTGCTCATTTTGATGAAATCGGCGCACTTGATAGTCGAGAGGTCGACCGAGTCCGCCCGCGCCGGCGCCGGCGCCGCGAAACACAGGACGGCAAGTGAAAGTGCAACGATGAATCGCATCAGGTATTTTCCTTTTGGCGGCCGCAAGGAGCTGCGGCGAACCTAATGATAGGTGAGCTGCCCGTTTGCCGTCAAAGCCAGCCGCTTTCAGCGGGATGTCCCCGCCGCAATCCGGGATTGACCGAAAACACCGATCGGTATCCCATCCCGAGTCATCGGTGCCGCGATTAGGGGGCTCTGCCGGCGATGAGCATCAGAGACAAGGCGTACGTCGTTGGGATCTACGAACACCCTACGCGCATGGCCGCCGACAAATCCCTGTTCCAGCTTCATGCCGAAGTTGCGCAGGGCGCGCTCGAAGACGCCGGGGTCAGCAAGAGCGACATCGACGGCTATTTCTGCGCGTCCGGCGACACGCCGGGCCTCGGGCCCCTGTCAATGGTGGACTACCTGGGCCTGAAGCTGAGGCATATGGATTCGACCGATGTCGGGGGCTCCTCCTACCTGCTGCATGTCGGCCATGCCGCCGAGGCGATAGCACTCGGCAAGTGCTCGATCGCGCTGATCACTCTCGCCGGGCGGCCACGCGCGGAGGGGATGGCGACCGGCACAGCGCCCCGCCAGCCCGAGCGGCCGATGCCGGAATCGGGTTTCGAGCTGCCCTACGCGCCGGCGACCGCCAACATGTACGCGATGGCGGCGATGCGGCACATGCACCAGTACGGCACGACCAGCGAGCAACTCGCCTGGGTCAAGGTCGCCGCCTCGCATCACGCTCAGCACAACCCGCATGCGATGCTGCGCGACATCGTGACGGTTGAGGACGTCGTCAATTCGCCGATGATCGCCGATCCGCTGCACCGACTCGATTGCTGTGTCATCAGCGACGGCGGCGGCGCGATCATCCTGGCGAAGCCGGAGGTCGCCAAGGGTCTGAAGCGGCCGCTGGTTAAAATCCGCGGCGCCGGCGAGGCACCGAAGCACCAGATGGGCGGCAAGGTCGACCTGACCTATTCCGGCGCGGTGTGGTCCGGGCCCGCCGCCTTCGCCGAGGCGGGAGTCAAGCCGGCCGACATCAAATACGCTTCGATCTACGATAGCTTCACAATCACCGTAGTGATGCAGCTCGAGGATCTCGGTTTCTGCGAGAAGGGTCAGGGCGGCCGGTTCGTGTCGGACGGCAATCTCATTGCCGGCACCGGCACATTGCCGTTCAACACCGATGGCGGCGGTCTATGCAACAACCATCCCTCGAACCGCGGTGGCCTGACGAAAGTGCTGGAGGCGGTGCGTCAGCTGCGCGGGGAGGCGCACCCGGCCGTGCAGGTCAGAAATTGCGATCTGGCGCTGGCGCACGGCACCGGCGGCTCGCTCGGCACTCGTCACGCCGCCGGGACCGTGATTCTGGAGAGGGAGTGAGGCACAATGCCCGAGCCGCAGCAGCGCAAGATCACCGCTCCTCCCGTCAACCAGGAAACCCAGCATTTCTGGGATGCCGCCGCGCAGGGCAAGCTCCTCTACAAGAAATGCGCTGCCTGTAGCGAGCCGCATTTCTACCCGCGCGACCACTGCCCGTTCTGTTTCAGCAACAAGACCGAATGGCAAGAGGCGTCGGGCCGCGGCACGATATACACTTACAGCGTCATGCGGCGCGCGCCGGTCCCCTACTGCATCGCCTATGTGACGCTTGCAGAGGGACCGACTGTCATGACCAACATCGTCGATTGCGATCTTGATTCGATCCGCATCGGCCAACCGGTCA